>PVML01017278.1_pt1 | contig 239961 bp, 201 predicted proteins | sample 1853371 | NCBI WGS metagenome assembly PVML01 (sample SAMN08533508, study PRJNA380276) | Human gut metagenome, whole genome shotgun sequencing project. | isolation source: participant 1, chromium library | host: Homo sapiens | collected 2017
AGTCCCGGGGTTGAGCCCCGGGCTTTCACTTCAGACTTGCTCCGCCGTCTACGCTCCCTTTACACCCAGTAAATCCGGATAACGCTTGCCCCCTACGTATTACCGCGGCTGCTGGCACGTAGTTAGCCGGGGCTTCTTAGTCAGGTACCGTCAATTTCTTCCCTGCTGATAGAGCTTTACATACCGAGATACTTCTTCACTCACGCGGCGTCGCTGCATCAGGGTTTCCCCCATTGTGCAATATTCCCCACTGCTGCCTCCCGTAGGAGTTTGGGCCGTGTCTCAGTCCCAATGTGGCCGGTCACCCTCTCAGGTCGGCTACTGATCGTCGCCTTGGTAAGCCGTTACCTTACCAACTAGCTAATCAGACGCGGGTCCATCTCATACCACCGGAGTTTTTCACACTGCTCCATGCGAAGCTGTGTGCTTATGCGGTATTAGCAGCCATTTCTAACTGTTATCCCCCTGTATGAGGCAGGTTACCCACGCGTTACTCACCCGTCCGCCGCTCAGTCAGTTTTAATTCCATCCGAAAACTTCCTTAAAACCGCTTCGCTCGACATGCATGTGTTAGGCACGCCGCCAGCGTTCATCCTGAGCCAGGATCAAACTCTCATGTTTAAAGTTGATTCTTGTCCAAGATTACTTAGCTTGGCTAATGTTATCTTAAACCGTTTTACTTGGTTTTTGTTCTGAATTTTCTCAAATCCTAAGGTCTAAACCAAACCTTTTGAATTGTTAGAATTTTCAGGGTTTTACATACTGTTTAATCTTCAATTTTCAAGGATCTTTGCCGATTGCCTCAGCGAGTATCAATGATATCACACTTAAGCGCTCATGTCAACCACTTTTTTAACAATTTTCAAAAACTTTTTTAGGAAAATGGAGCGGAGAAAGAGGGATTTGAACCCTCGCGCCGGTTTCCCGACCTACACCCTTAGCAGGGGCGCCTCTTCGGCCTCTTGAGTATTTCTCCGAATTCAAATTTCCATATAATTGCTCCTGACAGGTATATCTGCCCGCCAGACGCATAGGGTATTATACTAAAGGGTTCTTATTATGTCAAGAGCTATTTTTCAATTTTTTTACATAATTTTTTATAAACGAAAAACCACTCACTTGCAAAGTTAAATTCCACCCCTCTGTGGAATTTAATCCTGCAAAAAATCCACACTTCAAAGATGGAATTTAATTCTTCCTATTTTTCCTTTATAATTCTTCATACAAACATGGTGCTTCCTCCCAGCGGTAAGGAGATCATTATGAATAAACAAAAACATTTAAACCTGGAAGCAAGAATCCTCATTGAAACTTTACTCAACGAACACCATAGTTTTAAATCCATTGCCAGAGAACTCGGCAAAGACTGCACTACGATTTCAAAAGAAGTTAAGGCTCATATCTGTTTTGAGAAAACAGGGGCTTTAGGCAGATCTTTCAACGACTGCCGTGCTGCCTTCCTTCATCAGTGTTCTCTCCAGAAACTTTGTCTGCGTTGCTCCTACTCGAATAACAAGCTTTGCTGGACATGTGGCAAGTGTACTTCTTCCTGCATCGCTTATGAAAAATATATTTGCCCGAAACTTTCCAAGCCTCCTTATGTCTGCAATGGCTGTCAGCAGCGCTCTCGGTGCTCTCTGGAAAAACGTCTTTACAAGGCATCTTATGCACAGAAAGAATACGAACAGGTCAGAAGTGAATCCCGTTCCGGCTTTGCTCTTTCCGAAACCGAACTAAAGCAGCTCGACGATGTGGTGTCTCCTCTCCTCAAAAAGGGGCAGTCCCTGCACCATATCTCTGTTCATCATGCTGATGAACTCATGAAATCTGAAAGAACCCTATATACCTATATAAACAGCGGACTCTTTCACGCCAGAGCTATTGATATGCCTCGTACTGTACGCATGCGCCCCAGAAAAAATGTTTCCAAAACACTCAAAGTAGACAAGTCCTGTCGTATTGGTCGTGATTTCCGGTGTTTTGAATATTTCTTGGCGGAGCATCCGGATGCTGCTGTCCGACAGCTTGACTCTGTAGAAGGGGCAAAAGGCGGTGCTGTCCTCCTCACCATACATTTTGTTGAGCAGGGGCTGCAGCTTGCCTTTCTCCGCCAGCGTAATGATTCCCAATCTGTCATTGATATTTTCAACCGTCTCTATCTTGAATTAAGAACCGATGTTTTCATTGAACTCTTCCCGGTTCTCCTGGCAGACAATGGCAGTGAATTTTCAAATCCTTCTGCAATCGAACTGGATGCACAGGGAAACCGCAGGACAACTATGTTCTACTGCAACGCCAGTGCCCCTTACCAGAAAGGGAGCTGTGAAAACAACCACGAAATGATCCGGAGAATCATCCCAAAAGGAACCGACCTGGGACAATACTCACAGGAGCAGATTGATCTTATGATGAGCCACATCAACTCCTACTCCAGGAAAAAGCTCGGTAACAAAAGTCCTTATGAAGTTTTTGAGTTTCAATACGGCAGAAAAATTTTAGATGCATTTCATCTGCAGAAAATTCCTGCTGATGAAATCATCCTTAGTCCTGAATTATTAAAGTAAACAAAATCTAATAAAAAGCTGGGCAGGAATTTAATGCAGCCATCATCGCAGAACATCCCCCAGAGGTGGAATTTACCCTTTCCAAAAAATCAACCGTAAATTCGACTTCCGCTCGGCATGCAATAAAATACCCAAAACCACAGCTTTTACTTGTATTTTAACTCTGATTCTGGGTATTTCATATATAAAATCTCATTTTTTCTGTATTTGGGTAGAATTTATCTTTTCAAAGTGGAATTTAATCTTGCAAAGCGGAATTTACTTTTTCAATTCACCTAAACGAAAAACCGGCCCAGTCGAAACTCTGACTGAACCGGTTTTTCTTATTGGAATTTATTCGGACTCATTTTCCGTATCTTCTTCATAATACTCTTCATCATAAACATTGCTGTCCTTGGCTTCGCTTTCGCGTACCTTGGCAATGCTTGCTACCTTAATATCTGAATTTTGATCAATAGACATAAGTTTTACACCAGAAGTATTTCTTCCGATTACTGAAATATCATCTACAGACATACGGATAATAATGCCTTCTGTGGTAATCAGCATGATTTCCCTTCCGTCATTTACCAGCTTGGCGCCTACCAGGTTCCCTGTCTTTTCCGTTATCTTATAGCAGAGCACACCCTTTCCGCCTCTGAACTGAGGCTTAAACTCCTCAATCGGCGTACGCTTGCCCATACCGTTTTCAGATACTACAAGAAGCTCCTCTCCCTGGCTTTCCATCTGCATGCCAATAACCTCGTCATCCTCATCAAAGCGCATACCGATCACGCCCATGGATACACGGCCAGTGGTTCTTACATCCTTTTCCTTAAAGCGGATGCACATTCCCTTCTTGGTTACCAGGAAAATATCCTGCTTATCGTCTGTAGCCTTTACTTCAATGAGTTCGTCTCCCTCTTTCAGTACAATAGCCTGAAGTCCGTTTTTGCGTACATTGCCGTACTCTACCATAGGGGTTTTCTTTACCATACCCTCTTTGGTTGCCATAAAGAGATACTGATCCTCATTAAACTCCCTCATGGGAATAATGGCAGTAATCTTTTCTCCCGGCTGAAGCTGCAGAAGGTTTACAATAGCGGTTCCTCGAGCAGTGCGGCCTGCCTCCGGAATCTCATATGCCTTTAAGCGGTATACGCGGCCTGTATTTGTAAAGAACATCATGTGATGGTGGTTGGTTGTCATAAGAAGGTCTTCAATATAGTCCTCCTCAATGGTCTGCATTCCCTTAATACCTTTTCCGCCCCGGTTCTGGCTCTTGAAATTATCTGCATCCATGCGTTTAATATAGCCTAAATGAGTCATGGCTACCACTGTATCCTCATCCGGGATCAGATCTTCCATAGACATATCATCATCAAAGCCAATAGCAGTACGGCGGTCATCCCCGTATTTGGCCGCAATGATATTGATTTCCTCTCTGATTACCATAAGAAGCTTCTTCTCATCTGCCAGAATTGCCTTTAACTGGGCAATTTTAGCCTGCAGCTCCTTAAATTCATTTTCCAGCTTTTCCCGTTCCAGACCGGTAAGAGCACGCAGTCTCATATCTACAATTGCCTGAGACTGGGCATCCGAAAGCCCGAACCGCTCCATCAACTGTGTCTTGGCCTCTGCCACGTTGGCAGAACCGCGGATAATACGGATGACTTCATCAATATGATCCAATGCGATCAGCAGACCCTGCAAAATATGAGCCCGCTCCTCTGCCTTATTCAAATCATACTGAGTTCTTCTTCTTACTACCTCTTCCTGATGGGAAATATAAACCTCCAGCATCTGATGAAGGTTCAGGATCTTTGGCTGATTATTCACTAATGCCAGCATAATGACACCAAAGGTATCCTGAAGCTGGGTATGCTTAAGAAGCTGGTTTAAAATTACGTTCGCATTCACATCACGGCGCAGTTCGATATTGATGCGCATACCTTCACGGTTGGACTCATCTCCAATATAAGTGATTCCGTCAATCTTCTTTTCTTTCACAAGATCCGCAATCTTCTCAATGAGACGGGCCTTATTTACCATATAAGGCAGCTCGGTGACAATAATCCGGGATTTACCGTTTGCCATAGTCTCGATATTGGTAACAGCTCTCACCTTGATCTTGGCACGGCCTGTACGGTAAGCCTCCTCAATGCCTCTGCGGCCTAAAATAGTAGCTCCTGTAGGAAAATCCGGCCCCTTGATGACTTCCATAAGCTCCTCTATGGAGGTATCACGATCCTCATTGACCCGATTGTCAATCATCAGGGAAACAGCCCCTATGACCTCTCTGAGATTGTGAGGCGGAATGTTAGTTGCCATACCTACGGCGATACCGGAGGTACCGTTTACCAGAAGATTTGGGAAACGTGCCGGAAGAACCATTGGCTCCTTCTCCGTCTCGTCAAAGTTGGGAGCAAAGTCTACGGTGTCCTTATTGATATCAGCCAGCATTTCCATGGAAATACGGCTTAAACGGGCCTCTGTATATCGCATGGCTGCTGCTCCGTCTCCGTCCACGGAACCAAAATTTCCATGGCCGTCTACCAGCGGATAACGGGTGGACCAGTCCTGGGCCATATTTACCAGAGCTCCGTAGATGGAGCTGTCTCCGTGGGGATGGTATTTACCCATGGTATCACCTACGATACGGGCACATTTTCTGTGTGGCTTATCCGGTCCGTTGTTTAACTCTATCATGGAAAAAAGCACACGGCGCTGAACGGGTTTTAAACCGTCTCTGGCGTCCGGAAGAGCCCGGGCGCTGATAACGCTCATGGCATAGTCAATATAGGACTGTTCCATGGTCTTTTTCAGGTCTACGTCATGGACCTTGTCAAATACATTTGGTTCCATAGTATATCTCCTTTATGTTCGATCTCATTTGCAGCTTAAATATCCAGATTTTTCACCTTTTTGGCATTATTTTCAATAAATTCCCTTCTCGGCTCTACCTGGTCGCCCATGAGAGTGGTAAAGGTCAGATCCACTTCTGAGGTGGTTTCCTCATCCATGGTTACACGCAGAAGGATACGGCGTTCCGGATCCATGGTTGTCTCCCAGAGCTGCTCTGCATCCATCTCTCCAAGTCCCTTGTAGCGCTGGATCTTATTGCTGTTGTCGCGGCCAATGTCCATAAGAATGGAATTCAGCTCCTCATCGCTGTACGCATACCATACACGCTTATTTTTTTCGATTTTATACAGAGGCGGCTGTGCCAGATATACATATCCCTGCTTGATCAGCTCAGGCATAAACCGGTAAATAAAAGTTAAAAGGAGGGTGCTGATATGGGCGCCGTCCACGTCCGCATCAGTCATGATAATGATCTTGTGGTAACGCAGCTTGCTGATATCAAAGTCATCGTGAATACCCGTACCAAAGGCTGTGATCATGGCCTTAATCTCTGCATTGGCATAAACCTTATCCATCCTGGCCTTTTCAACATTTAAGATTTTTCCTCGCAGGGGCAGAATGGCCTGGGTGGCTCTGGAACGGGCCGTCTTTGCAGAACCGCCTGCGGAATCTCCCTCTACGATATAAATTTCACAATTTTCAGGATTCTTATCGGAACAATCTGCCAGCTTTCCCGGAAGAGCCATCCCCTCCAGGGCAGATTTGCGGCGGGTTAAATCTCTGGCCTTTCTGGCTGCCGCACGGGCTCTCTGAGCCATAATGGACTTCTCGCACATGGCTTTTGCTGCTGTGGGGTTCTGTTCTAAATAATAAGTCAGCTGCTCGCTCACAATATTGTCAACCGCACCTCTGGCCTCACTGTTTCCCAGCTTCTGCTTGGTCTGTCCCTCAAACTGAGGCTCCTCTACTTTTACGCTTACGATCGCCGTAAGCCCCTCTCGGATATCCTCACCGGAAAGACTGTCCTCATTTTCCTTTAAAAGCTTATTCTTTCTTGCATAATCATTAAAGGTCTTTGTAAGGGCATTTTTAAATCCTGTCAGATGAGTACCGCCCTCAGGAGTATTGATGTTATTTACAAAGGTGTAAATATTTTCTGTATAGGAGTCATTGTGCTGCATGGACACTTCCACATATACGCCGTCCTTTGTACCTTCGCAGTAAAGGACATTTTCATACAGCGGCGTTTTGCCTTTATTCAGATAGGATACAAACTCCTTGATACCGCCCTCATAGTGGAAGGTATGCTCATGCTTCTCCTCCCTCTCATCATGGAGAACGATTTTCAGATTTTTTGTAAGGAATGCAGTCTCCCGCAGGCGCATTTTTAATGTGTCATAGTCAAATACGGTTTCCTCAAAAATCTCCTTATCAGGAAGGAAGGAAACACGGGTTCCATGCTGATCAGGACTGCATGTTCCCACAATCTTTAAGGGATACATGGTTCTGCCCCTTTCGTAACGCTGCTGGTATACGTTTCCATCTCTGTATACCTGTACCTCCAGCCATTCAGAAAGCGCATTTACAACGGATGCACCCACTCCGTGAAGGCCGCCGGATACCTTATAACCGCCGTTTCCAAATTTTCCCCCTGCATGAAGGATGGTAAATACAACCTCTACCGCAGGAATCCCTGCTTTTTTCTGTATATCTACGGGAATACCGCGGCCGTCATCAACCACGGTAATGGAGTTGTCCTCATTAATAAAAACCTCGATGGAATCACAATATCCCGCCAATGCCTCATCTACCGCATTGTCTACAATCTCATAAACCAGATGGTGAAGGCCCCTGGCAGAGGTGCTGCCGATATACATACCGGGACGCTTTCTTACTGCCTCAAGTCCTTCCAGGATCTGGATCTGATCTGCTCCGTATTGCTGCTCTGCCATGTTCTATATCTTCCTTTCTTTTCAGGTGTTCGTCTAATTCTGGCTGTATACCTTTCCGTCCACTACTTTGAAGATTTTGTCAATGGGGAACCTGTGATTAACAAAATCTTCCAGCCCTGTACAGGTGATCATAGTCTGAATATCCTGTATTGCGGACAGAAGCTGGGTCTGCCGGCTGCCATCAAGCTCTGAGAGAACGTCATCCAGCAAAAGAACCGGTGCATCCCTGCTCACAAGCTTTACCAGCTCAAGCTCTGAAAGCTTTAAAGACAGGGCTGCCGTACGCTGCTGGCCCTGAGAGCCGAACCGGCGGATATCGATTCCATTTACAATAAAATTAATATCATCCCTGTGGGGACCTGCAAGCGTGGTCTTCTGACGGATATCCTGAGAACGGTTCTTTTCCAGTGCGGCTTTAAAATCCTCCTCCCGGATATCCGGATCATAGAGAACCGATATTTCTTCCTTTCCCCCTGATAAACGGGCGTGGATACCGCTTATGATCCCTCCCAGCTGCTCAATAAACAAACGGCGGGAAGTAATCACCTCTACCCCGTATTTTACCAGCTGTTCATCCCAAATGTCCAGCGTTGTTTCATATTCCGGTTTAAAGGCCAGTTCTTTTAAGAGGCGGTTTCTCTGCAGCAGCACCCGGTTATACTGAACCAGGGAGTGGACATACAGCTTATCCAGCTGGCAAAGCTCCATATCAATAAACCGCCTCCGTTCTGCCGGACCGTTTTTGATAATATTTAAGTCCTCCGGGGAAAAGAATACCATATTCGCCAATCCAAACAGCTCGCTGGCCCGCCGGATGGGAATCCCGTTGATGGCTATGCCCTTTGGTTTATTTTTCTTTAAATGCATATCAATGCGCCAGGGAACGTCATTTTTCCGGATCTGCAGCTTTATATGGGATTCATCCTGTCCAAAACGGATGATATCCCTGTCTTTTGCCCCCCGGTGGGACTTGGATGTGCAGCAGACATAGGCAGATTCCAGAATATTTGTCTTTCCCTGGGCATTGTCACCATAGAGAATGTTGGTTCCCTGATTCAGTTCCATATGCAGTTCTTCATAATTACGGTAATTCTTAAGCTCTATGGACTCAATGACCATGGATGTTCTCTCTTCATGATTATTTTATGATCTTTATGGTCTGGCCCTGATAGGCAACCACATCTCCGTCTACCAGTTTCTTTCCCCTCTGATAAGCAGTTTCACCGTTTACAGATACCAAACCATCCTCAATCGCATATTTGGCATCTACACCGGATTCTACAAAGCCCGCTGCCTTTAAGGCCTGTCCCAGCTTGATATAATCTTCTCTTAATTTAATTGTTTCCATTGTTTTCCTTTCCAAGCACAGGAGCACCAGAGAAATGTCTTTCACCGGCGCACATACTGATGTATATTTATGCATTTAAACAGAAGCTGCGTTAAAGTTTACAGGAAGGATCAGATAAATATATGTCTCTTCCTCATCCTTGATAAAGCAGGGGGACTTGGGATTCATCATATAAATATTGATTTCCTCATCCTCAATGGCGCGGAGAGCGTCAATAAGGAACTTGGGATTAAAGCCGATCATAATATCCTTTCCAGTCTTGTGGATCAAAAGCTCCGCATTCATGGAGCCAAAGCTGGAATTTAACTTTAATTCCATGGTATTGTCATTTACCTGAAGGATCAGGGGCTTTTTATCATTTTCACGGATCAGGATCGTTGCCCGCTCAATACAATCCAAAAATTCTCTCCGGTTTACAGAAAATTTCGTCTCGTAATCACTGGAAAGCATCTGATTAATACGGAAATACTCGCCTTCAATGAGGCGGGAAACCACGATCGTATCGTCAAATTCAAATAAAATATGGTTGGAGCTGAAGAAAATCCGAACCTCTTTTTCATTGTCTCCCCCAAGGATCTTGCTGATCTCGCTTAAGGTTTTTCCAGGAACGATGACCTTAGTGGGTTCATAGTGATCCTTTAAGGTAACATTTCGGATAGAAATGCGGTGGCCGTCCAGTGAAACCACTTTCAGTTGGTTTTCATTTACCTCAAAAAGCTCTCCTCCCATCATTTTATTGCTGTCATTGGGAGAAATGGAGAAAATAGTCTGCTGGATCACTTCCTTTAAGGTGAATTGAGAAAGGGTGATATATTTATCACGTTCAATATAGGGAATATAGGTAAATTCCTCCCCGTCCCGTCCCTGAATATTAAAAACAGAATTTTCACATCGGATAGTGGTATTCAGCTTTTGATCGGATTCAATGGTAATGGTTGAATTCTGGCTGGATAAACGACGGGTGATTTCAGAAAAAAGCTTGGCATCCAAAGCAATTTTACCGTGTTCCAAGATCTGGCCTTCTACCTTTGTTTCGATACCTAGTTCCATATCGTTTCCTGTCAGACGGATTTCATTGGAAGAAGCGTCGATTAGGATACACTCTAAAATAGACATGGTTGTCTTGGATGGAACGGCTTTCATAACGATGTTGATGCCATTTACAATGGCGTCCTTCTGGAATTGCAGCTTCATGATTGTTGATAACTTCCTTTCTGAATGAAGTAAAAAAGGCGGAACTTAAATAGATAAAGATATAGTTAATTTCCGCCGTAATCGTAGTAGGGGCTGTGGGTTTGTGTAAAAGTGTGTAAATCCCGTAAAAATGGGGATAAATCACTGTGGAAGAGACTGTGGAAAGAATCCACAAAACCTGGGAGTAAGTTAAGATTTATCCACAGGCGGTTAAAAATGAATTTGAGCCTCAAAAATACCCAAAGGTTATCAACCATTTATCCACAGTTATTCCACGTCTTATTGTGGATTGATCTTCTTCTTTAATATATCGATCGTATTTCGTAAGGTCTCATCCTTCTGCATGTCGCTGGTAATCTTATCAGCACCGTGGAGAACAGTGGTATGATCCCTTTTTCCAAGGCTGCGGCCGATGATCTGTAAGGAGGTTTCCGTCATGGTTCGGCAGAGGTACATGATGATCTGTCTTGGATATACGATATCCTTGGTCCGCTTCTGGGAAATAACATCAGCGGGAGTGATGCCGAAATGATCGGATACTACCTGAATGATCAGCTCCGGAGTCACTTCTCTCTGGGCATTGGGAGAAATGATATCCTTTAATGCTTCCTCTGCCAGTTCCAGAGTAATATCACATTTATTTAAGCGGGAAAGCGCTACGATTTTTGTAAGAGCGCCTTCCAGTTCACGGATATTGGATTTGATATTAGTTGCAATGTATTTGATTACTTCATTATCAATATTGTAGCCTTCCATCTCCTCTTTTTTTCGGAGAATGGCCATTCGGGTTTCGTAGTCCGGGGACTGGATGTCCACGGTCAGGCCCCATTCAAAACGGGAACGCAGCCGTTCCTCCAGAGTTTCGATCTCCTTGGGCGGTTTATCAGAGGAGATGATGATCTGTTTTTTCGATTCGTACAGGGTGTTGAAGGTATGGAAAAATTCCTCCTGGGTACTCTCCTTTCCTATAATAAACTGGATATCATCGATTAGGAGAACGTCGTTGTTGCGGTATTTTTCCCGAAACTCTGTGGTGGTAATATTATTTTTGTTTCGGATCGCGTCGATCAGCTCATTGGTAAAGGTCTCGGAACTGACGTAAAGAATATTGGATTTCGGGTTGTTTTTCAGTATAAAATGAGCGATTGCATGCATCAAATGGGTTTTTCCAAGTCCTACGCCTCCGTAGATAAACAGCGGATTGTAGATTTCGCCCGGAGATTCCGCTACCGCAAGGGCTGCCGCGTGGGCCAGATTGTTGTTGGAGCCGACTACAAAGGTATCAAAGGTATACTTTGGGTTTAAATTGGCGCTCTGGATCACATCCGGGCTTACGGGAGCTTTGGCTTTTGGGATAAGGGAGGGGGCTGCAGGCGTTTCCTGAACCTCTATCTGCTCCTTTACCTTAAAATCCACCTCACATTCCTGACCAAGAAATTCAGAGATGGTAACTTTAAAAAGGAGGCCGTATTTTTTCTTTACATAAGCTAAAAATGTCTGTTCTGGAACAATAATCGTAATGGTATTTCCCTTAAAAGAATAGGGGCTTAAAGGTTCCAGCCATGTCTGGTATGAAATATTTGAAATTTCATGCTCTTCCTTTAAAATAAGCAGAATTTTTTCCCAGTTTTCTTTTATTTTCTCTATCATTTTCTGTCTCCTGAAACTGTATTGCAGAATTGCCCAATCTAAATACATTGTATACTAACGGTGTGAATTTTTCAATCAAAAGTGTAAGTATCTGTGGATAACTTTGTAGGAAACCTGTGGATGAAGGGAATCGAAAGCGTGGACAGAAAGGTTTTCCACAGAATAGGGAAAAAAATAACTGCAGGTTGTACACAATGGGGAAACTTACAGAAAATAAGGGGATTTTGTCCACGAATGAGGAAAAAGGTCGAAATATCCCATACTTATCCACAAGTTATCAACAAATTGTGGATAAGGTGAAAAAAGGAACCGTGGATTTAGAGGAAAAATATTGACGGGTGAAAAAAATGCCGCTATAATGCCTGTGTAATGCGTTGTATCTTAACATTAAGAACAGCAGCAAGGAGGAAAAAAATGAATAAGAGAAAAAAAGACACCCGTTGGCTTGCAAGTGTTGCACTTATGATGGCGGTGGTGATCCTTTTGGCAAGTACGCCGTTAGGAATGATCCAGCTGCCGGTGGTGAAGGCGACAACTGTGCATATCCCTGTGATTTTGGGAGCCATTCTTCTGGGGCCCCTGGCAGGTTCCATCCTGGGAGGAGTGTTCGGTATCTGTTCTATGGTGAGCAACACGATGGCGCCTACCCTGTTATCCTTTGCGTTTTCACCGTTTATGAGCATGACCGGGATTTCAGGAGCCGTAAAGGCAGTGTGGATTTCTGTTGGATGCCGGATTTTAATCGGTTTTTTTGCAGGATGGCTCTGGATTTTACTGTCAAAATGCAAGATGAACCGCATGGCGGCGCTGGCTGTAACCGGTTTTATGGGATCTATGGTAAATACGGTGGCTGTGATGGGAAGTATTTATAAGCTTTTGGCGCTTCCGTATGCCCAGGTAAAGAATGTGGCTGTTGACGCAGTGTGGGGACTGATCATGGCTACTGTTACCGCATCAGGGATTCCGGAGGCGGTCGTAGCTGCAGTTTTGGTGGCTATAATTGGAAAGATTATGCTGAAATTCATAAAGTAAGCGGTTTCAGGGCGTAAAAGCCTGTATTTTAATAAAAAATTGCTTGACGGAGGCGGATTTCTTCTATATAATTGAGAAGATGTTTAATTATACTAGTCAAATGTGTGTTATATCACATTACCAGATAATACTTGATAGGAGGTGCCCGGATTATGAAGATGACATTTCAGCCTAAGAAAAGACAGAGAGCAAAAGTTCATGGCTTCAGAGCAAGAATGAAGACAGCAGGCGGTAGAAAAGTTATTGCTGCCAGAAGAGCAAAAGGTAGAGCAAAGTTAACCGCTTAAGAATTGCAAGGCCACATTTTCATGTGGCCTTTTTCTTACGTCTACAATAAACAAGTCGGAACCCAGTACATAAACCTGTTCCGGCAAATTTCCAGGAGGATCGAATGAAGCGATTTCCTTCCATTAAAAAAAACAGTGACTTTCAGTATATATATAGAAATGGAAAGTCCTATGCCAACCGTCTTTTAGTCATGTATGTGGTAAGAAGCGGGGGAGAAGCGAACAGCATCGGGATATCGGTGAGTAAAAAAGTAGGCAACAGCGTGGTACGCCATCATGTGACCAGGCTGCTGCGGGAGATATTCCGGTTGAATGATAATAAAATTGAGACTGGGTTAAACATCATTCTGGTAGCCCGTGTGGCTGCCGCAAGATCTGATTACAGACATTTGGAGGGTGCCTATATGCACCTGTGCGGACTGCATCACATTTTAAAGGAATCGAAGTGAGAGTTATGATAAAAAAAGGAATGATCCTGCTTATCAGGATCTACCAGAAATATCTGTCGCCCTTAAAGGTAAGGACTCACTGTATTTACACGCCAACGTGCTCTCAATACGCCATTGAGGCACTTCAAAAGTATGGCGCGTTAAAAGGTACATGGTTAGCCTGCAAGAGGATCCTTCGTTGCCATCCCTTTGCAGAAGGCGGTTATGATCCAGTTCCGTAGAAAGTTCCATAAGGAGGTAGCGTTTTGAACGGTTTAGTCGGCGCAGTAGTATTGACAAAGGACAGCGGTTTTCTGGGGCCGATCGCAAGTATCCTTGGCTGGATCATGGACCTGCTCTTTGAGTTCACCAGCATATTCGGCATTGAAAATATCGGCCTTTGCATTATCCTGTTTACACTGGTTACAAAGGTTCTTATGATTCCCTTGACCATAAAGCAGCAGAAATCATCCAAGCTGATGACGGTTATGCAGCCGGAAATTGCAGCAATTCAGAAGAAATACAAAGGAAAAGAAAATGATCAGAAAGCCGCGATGATGATGCAGGCTGAGATCAAGGCAGTATATGAGAAATACGGCACATCCATGACGGGCGGCTGTCTTCCTCTTCTGATCCAGATGCCGATCATTTTTGCACTGTACAGAGTTATTTACAATATTCCGGCTTATGTACAGTCTGTCAGAGGCTATTATGAGACGGTAATTTCCCATCTTCCCAGCGGATACCAGACCCAGCAGGCGTTTACCCAGCTGGCAGAGGCCCATAAGATGGTGGGTGAGAAATTTGATTATAACAATGTAAACACGGTAATTGACCTTTTATATACCTTTACAGCCCAGCAGTGGGACAGCTTTGTTGCCGCATTCCCGGCAGTGGGACAGGCAGTGACAGATGCAGGCGTAAATGCAGTGGAAGCCATTGAAAATATGCAGAGCTTCTTTGGCCTGAATATTGCGTATACTCCATTTCAGGTGATCGTGAATTTCTTTGAGCAGCAGGGCGGCGTAACTCTGGGTATGGCAGCTGCAGCTCTGGCAATTCCGATCCTTGCAGGCTTAAGCCAGTGGTACAGTACAAAGCTTATGACTGCCAATCAGTCTCAGCCGGCTGATGACGATAATCCGGCTGCCAGCATGATGAAATCCATGAATATCACCATGCCTCTGATGTCCGTATTCTTCTGCTTCTCCTTTGCTTCCGGTATCGGTCTTTACTGGGTGGCTCAGAGTGTGTTCACTATCATCCAGCAGGTATGGATCAATTCCTACCTGAACAAGGTAGATATGGATGACCTGGTACAGAAGAATATTGAAAAGACCAATAAAAAGCGTGCCAAGAAGGGCCTTTCTCCTGTCAAAGTCGGAAATGTAGATGAGATGTTAAAGAGGATGGAAGAGAAGGAATCCAGAGAAGAGTCTGCTCGTATGGAAAAAATTGCCAAGACAAAGGTTCAGGTAGAGGAATCCAATAAGTACTATAATCAGGATGCCAAACCGGGAAGTCTGGCAGCTAAGGCGAATATGGTAGCCAAATACAATGAGCGTCAGGAGAAGGGAAAGAAAAAGTAGGAGGGTTTCGTATGGATATGATTACGGTTTCTGCAAAAACAGTGGATGAAGCGGTTACGAAAGCTCTGATCGAACTTAAGACAACCAGCGATAAACTGGAGTATGAGGTTGTGGAGGAAGGAAGCAAAGGCTTTCTGGGGCTGGGCGCAAAGCCGGCTGTGATCCGCGCAAAGAAGAAGGAAACAGTGGCGGACGGGGCCATTGAGTTTCTGACCCAGATATTTGACGCTATGGGTATGGACGTATCCATTAAGTCGGAATATAATGAAGGGGAGCAGGAGCTGTCCTTGGAATTAGAGGGCGGAGATATGGGAATCCTGATCGGCAAGAGAGGTCAGACCCTGGATTCTCTTCAGTATCTTGTTAGCCTTATTGTAAACAAGGAAACAGACGGTTATCTGAGAGTCAAACTGGATACGGAAAATTACCGTGAGCGCAGAAAAGAGACTCTGGAGACCCTGGCAAAGAACATTGCCTACAAGGTTAAGAGAACCAAACGTCCCGTTTCTCTGGAGCCCATGAATCCCTATGAGAGAAGGATCATCCATGCGGCGATCCAGAATGATAAGTATGTGACTACCCGCAGTGAGGGGGAAGAACCTTTCCGCCATGTGGTAATCGCTCTTAAGAAGGAAACAGGCGCCGGTGAGCGCAGGGGACGTTATGACCGCAGCCGCGGTGGGCGCTATGAGCGTACCGGCGGCTACCGGGGAAATACCCGCAGGAATGACTCCTATCAGGCGGCTTCCCTGTCAGAGCATAATGCTGAGACAGCCGGCGGCAGCGGACAGGAAACAGAGGAGTAATCCGGTAAATGAACATGGGGAGGCTGTTGCAGAGTGATTTGCGGCGGCCTCTTTTTGCGCTGAAAGCCAGAAAGGCGAGGAGTGAAAATGAAAACAGAAACCATTGCTGCCATTGCCACAGGCATGAGCAATTCGGGAATCGGCATTGTAAGGATCAGCGGAGATCAGGCCTTTGAGGTCATTGACCGAATCTATCGGAATAAAAAGGGGCAGGCAGGAACATTATGGGACGCAAAGTCCCACACAGCCCATTATGGATATATTTATGATGGTGATGAAAGAATCGATGAGGTTCTGGTGCTTATTATGCGGGGGCCAAACAGCTATACAGCAGAGGATACCGTTGAGATTGATTGTCATGGCGGCATTCGCATGGTTCAGCGGATTCTGGAAACAGTCCTTCATAACGGGGCCAGAACCGCCCAGCCGGGAGAGTTTACCAAGCGCGCCTTTTTAAACGGAAGGCTGGATCTGGCCCAGGCAGAGGCAGTGGCAGAACTGATCCATGCATCCAATGACTATGCCTTAAAGAGCTCTGTGAGCCAGCTGGGAGGATCGGTATCGGGAAAGATACGGGCTCTCAGGGAAACCATTCTTTATGAGACTGCCTTTATTGAGTCGGCTCTGGATGATCCGGAGCACATTTCACTGGAGGGGTACGGGGACAGGCTTTTAAAGGTGCTGGAGCCGGTGACAGAAGAGATTGAAAAGCTGATCGCCTCGGCAGATGACGGAAGAGTGATGACAGAGGGCGTTCGGACGGTGATCCTTGGAAAACCTAACGCAGGAAAATCTTCCCTGATGAATGTGCTTTTAGGGGAAGAGAGGGCTATTGTAACGGATATTGCAGGTACTACCAGAGATACCTTAGAGGAGCATATTAACCTTCAGGGGATCAGCCTGCATGTAGTGGATACGGCGGGAATCCGGGACACGGAGGATGTAGTGGAAAAGATCGGCGTAAACCGTGCCATGAAGGCAGCAAAAGGAGCTGATCTGATCATTTATGTGGCAGACGGCTCCCGCCCGCTGGATGAGAGCGACCGGGAGATCATGGAGCTGATCCATGATAAGAAGGCCATTGTGCTTTTAAATAAGACGGATCTGGAGCTTACTGTAGATAAGGAGGCTTTAGAGGAGCAGTGCGGCCACCGTGTAATCCCTATTTCCGCCAAGGAGGAGCATGGGATCGGAGATCTGGAAAAGGAGATCCAGTCCATGTTTTATCATGGAGAGATTGCCTTTAATGACCAGGTATATATTACAAATGCCCGTCATAAGGAGGCTTTGGAAGCTGCCTTAAGGAGCCTTCGGATGGTGCGTTCAAGTGTGCTTGATGGGATGCCGGAGGATTTTTATTCCATAGATCTTGCAGACGCCTATGAACAGCTGGGACTGATCTTAGGAGAAGCAGTGGATGATGATGTGGTAAATGAGATCTTCTCAAAGTTCTGTATGGGAAAATGAGAGGACAGGAAGGAAGGAAAAAGATGCCGTATTTGGAAGAAAGTTATGATATCGTGGTGGTGGGAGCAGGCCATGCGGGCTGCGAGGCGGCGTTAGCCTGCGCGCGGCTTGGGCTTGAAACCATCATGTTTACGGTCAGTGTGGACAGCATTGCCCTGATGCCCTGCAATCCCAATATAGGAGGCAGCTCCAAGGGCCATCTGGTCCGTGAACTGGATGCGCTTGGGGGAGAAATGGGCAAAAATATTGATAAGACCTTTATCCAGTCCAAGATGTTAAATGAATCCAAGGGGCCGGCGGTTCACTCCCTCAGGGCCCAGGCGGATAAGCAGGCCTATACTCAGGCCATGAGGCAGACCCTGGAACAGACCGAACACCTGACCATACGCCAGGCAGAGGTATCGGAGCTGATTGTAAAAGAGGGCGCTGTAAGAGGCGTAAAGACCTTTTCCGGCGCTGTATACCACGCAAAGGCGGTCGTTTTGTGTACAGGCACCTATCTGCGGGCCAGATGCATTTACGGGGATGTAAGCAATCCTACAGGGCCTAATGGCCTTCAGGCGGCCAACCACCTGACACAGTCTCTGATTGATAATGGGATCGAGATGTTCCGGTTTAAGACGGGAACTCCGGCCAGAGTGGATAAGAGAAGCATTGATTTTGCAAAGATGGAGGAGCAGTTTGGAGATGAGCGGATTGTGCCGTTTTCATTTTCAACCGATCCGGACAGCATACAGAAGGAGCAGGTTTCCTGCTGGCTGACCTATACCAATGGGGAGACCCATCAGATCATCCGGGATAATCTGGACCGTTCGCCGCTGTTTTCAGGAGCCATTGAGGGAACAGGCCCTCGATATTGTCCGTCTATCGAGGACAAGGTAGTGCGTTTTCCTGATAAGGAGCGCCATCAGGTGTTTGTGGAGCCGGAGGGACTTTATACCAATGAAATGTATCTGGGCGGAATGAGCAGCTCTCTGCCGGAAGACGTGCAGTATGCCATGTACCGCACCGTACCGGGGTTAGAGAATGTAACGATCGTGCGCAATGCCTATGCGATCGAGTATGACTGCATCAATGCCCTGCAGTTAAAGTCTACCCTGGAGTTTAAACGCATCAGAGGCCTGTTTGCGGGCGGTCAGTTTAACGGAAGCTCCGGATATGAGGAGGCAGCAGTTCAGGGCTTTATGGCGGGCGTAAACGCGTCTATGGAGGTGCTGGGAAGAGAGCAGGTAGTGTTAGACCGGTCACAGGCCTATATCGGCGTTCTGATTGACGATCTGGTGACCAAGGAAAACCATGAGCCATACCGGATGATGACTTCAAGGGCAGAGTACCGGCTTTTGCTGCGCCAGGATAATGCCGATTTACGGCTTCGGGAAATCGGTCATAAAATCGGACTGGTAAGCGATGAGGAGTATGAAAAGCTGCTCTCTAAACGTCAGGCCATCGAAGAAGAAATACGCCGTTTAGAAAATACTGCCATCGGCGGAACGCCGGCAGTCCAGGCAGTTCTGGAGCAGTACGGAAGTACGCCTCTTAAATCAGGAAGTACGCTGGCAGAGCTGGTGCGCCGGCCGGAGCTGGATTATGAAAAGATCAGGGAAATTGATAAAAAAAGGCCGGATCTTCCATTTGATGTGCGGGAGCAGGTAAATATTGAAATCAAGTATGAGGGCTACATAAAGAGGCAGAGACAGCAGGTAGCCCAGTTTAAGAAGCTGGAAGGCAGGCATCTGCCGGAAAACTTTGATTACAGCCAGGTAAAGAGCCTGCGTCGGGAAGCTGTTCAGAAGCTGAATCAGATACAGCCGTCTACCGTGGGACAGGCATCACGGATTTCCGGGGTATCTCCAGCGGATATATCAGTGCTTTTAGTGTATCTGGGAAGAGAGTAAAAGATGGTTTTTACATATAAAAGAGAGGACGGGATCAATGACAGAATCATTTGCTGAGAAAATGAAGGCCGGGACAAGGGAGCTGAATATAACCCTGAGCCAGAGGCAGTTGGAACAGTTTTTTAAATATTATGAAATGCTGGTGGAGACAAATAAAGTGATGAATCTGACAGCCATTACAGAGGAAGGGGACGTGGTGGCAAAGCATTTCTGTGACAGTCTTTGCCTGGTAAAGGCGTATCATGAGCTTCTGGATCGGGAGTCTGAAGGTGAAGCTAAAGATATGAAAACGGTTTCTGTGATTGATGTGGGAACCGGAGCGGGGTTCCCTGGAATCCCGCTTAAGATTGCATTTCCTCAGATTAAACTCACGTTGCTGGATTCGCTGAATAAAAGAGTAAAATTTTTAGAGCAGGTATGCAGAGAGCTGGAACTGGAGAATGTACAGTGCATCCATGGAAGGGCAGAGGATGCAGGACGGATGAAAGAGCACAGGGAGCAGTATGATCTGGCAGTGTCCAGAGCAGTAGCAAATCTGGCATCGCTGTCAGAATATTGTATTCCTTTTGTAAAAAAAGGGGGATTCTTTATTCCTTATAAATCAGGAGAAATTGAGGAAGAGCTGAATCAGGGAAAGAAAGCAGCAGCAATTCTGGGAGGAGAAATAAACGAAGTGGTGCGCTTTTCTTTACCGGAAGGAGATGGAGCCAGAAGTCTGATCCGTATTCGTAAAGTAAAGCCGGTATCTTCCAGATATCCAAGAAAAGCGGGAATGCCGGGGAAAGAACCTCTGGGAAAATAGGCGCGAAGGCAGAGCATATGTGGGTGAGATCAGTGCCGCAGAAGAGATGGAAAACGGTTACACGTACTTTATGACGCATGATGCAAAAACAGGGGATACACTATGAAAACGATTACAGAAAATACAGTACAGGCAGGACAAGGTCGCATGAATATTAAAGAAATTGCCCGGGTGGCAGGAGTATCTCCGGCTACCATATCCCGTGTACTAAATGGTTCGGGATATGTGAAAGAAGAGACAAAGAAAAAGGTAATGGCGGCAGTTGAGAAAAATAACTATACGCCCAGTCTGATTGCAAGGAGTCTGAGCGGAAGAGACAGCTTCAGTATTGGAGTGATTCTCCCTTCCGCAAGTCAGAGAGTTTACAGTGGGATTCTGGAAGGGATCTGCCGTCTGGCTCAGCCTTTCGGCTACAATATTGTTCTTATGAACACAGGAGGGGATATAAAGAAGCAGCATGAGTTTCTGGAGGCTGCTGAAAACCAGAGAATGAAAGGGCTTATCGTTGCTCCCGCAGCTTCTGATGACAGGGGGACGAGAGATAAACTTCTCCATCTGGAAGAGCAGGGAATGCCAGTGATCTTGACAGAAGGGAATATAAAAGGAGCACCGTTTGACTGTGTGTTTGGAGATAACTGGAGGGGGGCTTATGAAGGCGCTGAGTCCCTTATGGATGCAGGCCATAAAAAGATTGCAGTCATTCGTGAAAAAGGCAATTTCAGAGAGGACAGGGAGCGTTTTCGGGGCTTTATGCAGGCAATGGAGGATCATGGCCTGGAGGTTTCCGATGAATATGTAATATACAACGGAGAAAGCGGAGCAGAAACAGCAGATGCGATTGCGCGGCTTTTAGAAGAAAATACACCGCCTACGGCCCTGTTTGCGCTGAGCGGGGAAGGAACATGCAGCTGCATGAAATGTCTGGAAAGGAAGGGGCTGACGGCAGGAGAAGATTTGGGCTTTATGGGCTTTGATGATCAGCCGGTTTTATATGAGCTGGGATATCGTCTTTCTGTTGTGGAGCGGGATGCAGTGGAACAGGGAAGGGAAGCGATGAGACTGCTTCAGGAACGATTTGATGAAAAAGAACAGGAACGCAGAATCGGAAAGCGTGTAATGGTTCCATGCAGGCTGATTCTGCGCGGATCCGGGAATATGAAAACGGTTACAGAAAGCGCTAGAAAAAAGAAATTGGCAGGAAAAAAGGAAAAAGAAAGCCCGGAGCGTTAACTCCAGGCTTCGCGCATCATGGCAATCTCACGGGCATAGCCATCCAGATCATTCGGTGTTTCCAAATAGAAGGGAAGATGGCGTAAGGCGGGATGATTGATAATGGCTTTTAAGGACGGAAGGCCAATCTGGCCTTCGCCCAACCGGGCATGGCGGTCTTTGTGAGAACCAAGGGGATTCATGCTGTCATTGAGATGGATGGCTTTCAGACGATTTAAACCAATGATGTGATCAAATTCTGCGAGAACATCATCCAGATGGTTTGCGATATCATAGCCGGCATCCCATACATGACAGGTATCCATACAGATCCCCATATGGTCGGACAGATCTATCCGGTCAAGAATCTGGCGAAGTTCTTCAAAGCTGCGGCCGATTTCGCTTCCTTTTCCAGCCATGGTTTCTAGGAGGACAGTGGTGGTTTGTTCCGGTTTTAATATGGCATTTAACATATCTGCGATGTAGGAAATTCCCACATCAACACCCTGTTTCACATGACTTCCCGGATGGAAGTTATAAAGATTTCCGGGAGTATATTCCATCCGTGCCAGATCATCTGCCATAGTTTTTCTGGCAAAATCCCTGAGATGAGGATCGGCAGAGCAGGCATTCAGAGTATAGGGGGCATGACAGAGAATGGGAATCAGATTCTGTTCCTGCACCTTTTTAAGAAATAGAGCTACATCTTCAGGATTGATTTCTTTGGCATTTCCTCCGCGGGGGTTGCGTGAGAAAAACTGAAAGGTGTTTGCATGTATTTTGGCAGCATCCTTTGCCATGGAACAGTAGCCTTTGGCAGAGGAAAGATGACAGCCGATTCGTAACATATAGGAGCCTCCTTTAACATTGTTTTTATGTAAAATTGATCGGCAGTTTCTGCAGAAATGTTTCACGTGAAACATTTATAGTAGAAACTGCCGGTATTTTAATTTTCCAGATAAGGGCGGAATAATTCATAAAATCGAGCAGGGGATTCCAGATGGGGCAAATGTTTCGCCTTAGGAACTGGCACTGTTTCGATTGCAGGATTGTAATTCTGATAATCTTCCATGGTTTCGGACATACCATCCAACTCTGCTCCGCCAAAAAGACAGATGCTGTTATCAATCCGGCGCAGAGCGGTTGTAATATTGCATTTCGTGTAGTTACATTTTACACTGGCATAAATGGATTTTGGAGAAGCTCCCAGATGGGCTGCTTCATAGTAAGCATCAACCAGCCGGGAATTAACAGAGTAGGGATTACAGAAGCAGCGGCTCATAAAATCCTGAGTAAGATTTTTTCGGCTGCAGGCTATATTGTAAATCAGAGTTCCTGCAATGGGAAGATCCAAAATCAACTTATAAAGCCGGGCATTTTTTCCCGGAACCAGACTGCTGGAGAGCAGAGATTCGGGATTGATCAGAAGAAGCCGGTCAAAGAGCTCCGGACTATTGCTGCAGGCCATGACAGCAATCGAAGAGGAGTCTCCAGTTGCCGCCACATCGGTGCGGTGACCGATTTCTGATTTAATAAAATCTGAAATCAGCTGGACGTAAAGATAGTTTGTGTAGGTGAGATTCGGCTTTTCTGAACGGCCAAATCCCAACAGGTCAATGGTATAGACGGTTCGATCCTTTGCAAGACGTCGGGCAAATTCTTTCCATTCATAACCGCTGGAAGCGGGGGAGAGATCATGGATCAGAAGAATCGGTTTACCGCTGCCTTCTTTTGTATAGTGAATGTTTCCAAAGCGCCAGTGATAGCATAGAGAGGCGCTGCTTTCATTTTCAAGAATGTGTCTGGAAATCGCAGACAGTTTAATGGCCTTGTTGATACAGGCAGTGGCGGCAGCATCACCTGCAGCCAGTATGAGCAGAGTCAATAATTTATTTCTTGTTTTCATTCGTTTTATCTCCTGAAAAAGTAATGATAGGTGTCGTGTGCCGGTTCGTAAACCGGGCAGTTTTTGTCCGCTGATGGTAAGATTATTATAGTACAAGTGGATAGTGATTACAATGAAAACTGTTTTTGAGCTTCCGTATTTTACTGTGTTCTGGCGTCCTAAACACCAGAACACAGTGCTCCCTTGTCTACAGATGGTAATGTTTCACGTGAAACATTACTCATGTAATATTTTGTATAAAATAGAAAAATAAATACAAATGCAGAGTTTTTCATAGGAAAAGCAGAAAAGTTGTGTTATAATCGTCTGGTACATCGAAAACGAACGTGAGGAAACGGATATGGGACGGATTATTACAATAGCAAATCAGAAGGGCGGAGTAGGAAAAACAACCACGGCGATCAATCTGGCAGCCTGCCTTGCAGAAGCAGGACAGCATGTAATGCTGGTGGATTTTGACCCACAGGGAAATGCCAGCAGCGGCCTGGGCCTGGAAGAAAAGGATTTTGAACAGACCGTTTATGATATGATGGCTGGAGAGGCTTCTATAAAGGAGTGCATCACAAAAGAGGTTCAGGAAAATCTGGATGTACTTCCTTCGGATATGAATCTGGCGGGTGCGGAGATTGAATTTCAGGAATTGGACAAGAAAGAGATTCTGCTTAAGAAATCGTTAGACATGGTACGGGATGAGTATGATTTCATTTTAATTGATTGTCCGCCTTCATTAAATATACTTACGATTAATGCTTTGACAGCAGCTGATACCGTGCTGGTGCCAATCCAGTGTGAGTATTACGCATTGGAGGGATTGAATCAGATGTTAAAGACGGTAGATTTGGTGAAGAGAAAGCTGAACCCGTCATTGGAACTGGAAGGCGTAGTATTTACTATGTATGATGCCAGAACCAATCTGTCTCTTCAGGTAGTGGAGAGTGTGAAGAGTAATCTGAATCAGACAATCTATAAAACAATCATTCCAAGAAATGTGCGGCTTGCAGAAGCTCCAAGTCATGGAATGTCCATCAATCACTATTCGTCCCGTTCTACGGGTGCGGAGAGCTATCGTATGCTGGCAGCAGAAGTGATTAGCAGAGGAGAGGTATAATGGCGGCTAAAAGAGGTTTGGGAAAAGGTTTGGGCGCAATCTTTGGGGAAGAAGTGATTAAGGAACAGAAAGAAAAGATTGCGATGGAAGATGGAAAAGGAAAGGAACTGATGGTAAAGCTTTCTCTGATTCAGCCTAATAAGGAGCAGCCAAGAAAGACATTTGATCAGGAAAAGCTTAAGGAGTTATCTGCCTCAATCAAACGGTACGGGATTCTTCAGCCGCTTCTTGTAAAGAAGAATGGGAACTTTTACGAGATTATTGCCGGAGAAAGAAGATGGAGAGCTGCCCAGATGGCGGGACTCAAGGAAGCGCCGGTGGTTTTAAAGGAGTACAGCCGACAGGAAGCAATGGAGATTTCTCTGATTGAAAATGTTCAGCGGGCAGATCTGAATCCTATTGAAGAGGCGAAGGCGTATCAGCAGCTGATTCGTGAGTTTAATCTCACGCAGGAGGAAATTGCAGAGCGTGTAGCAAAAAACAGAGCGACCATTACGAATACCATGCGTCTTTTAAAGCTGGATGAGCAGATTCAGGAAATGCTCATCCAGGGTATTATTAGCAGCGGTCATGCCAGAGCGCTTCTTTCTCTGGACGGTGGGGGGCTGCAGTTAAAGGCAGCAAAGGAAATTATAGAAAAAAGCTTAAGTGTCCGGGAAACAGAACGGTTGGTAAAACGGATGGCCAAGGAAGCTGCTGGAGAAGAAAAGAAGGAAAAGAAAGCGGATGATGCCCTGATGCTGATTTATCAAAATCTGGAAGACAGAATGAAAACCATTATGGGAACAAAGGTCAGCATACATAATAAAGATAAGAACAAAGGCCGTATAGAAATCGAATACTATTCAGAGGCAGAGTTGGAACGAATTGTGGAATTGATTGAGTCCATCCACTAGAAATAAAGATTCTGTATCTAACATTCGGATAAGAGTAAGGAGAGATTAGATAAGAATGGAAAACAGTATGCTATTTGAACTTCCATTTGATCCGGCATATATTATTGTAATATTGTCAGGCTTGGTAGTGATTCTATTGATTCTTGTAATTGCTGCTATGGCAAAGCTGAAAAAATTGAGTCGGAAATATGATTATTTTATGCGGGGAAAGGATGCGGAAACACTGGAGGATGTGATACTGGATCAGCTGGAGGAAATTCGTATTTTGAAGGCAGAGGATCGGGCAGCCAAGGACTCGATTCGAACGTTGAATCGAAACTTCCGTTCTTCCTTTCAAAAATTTGGAATGGTTCGATATAATGCATTTCCTGGAATGGGAGGAACACTGAGCTTTGTAATTGCAGTTTTGGATTATACGAACAGTGGCTTTATTTTGAATTGTATTCACAGTAAGGAAGGCTGCTATTTATATATGAAGGAAGTAGATGCAGGCAAGACTGAAAAGGTGCTGGGAAATGAGGAGCAGGAAGCTCTGGAGCAGGCATTGGGATATGTAAAGAAAAATTGATGATGCAGGGATATCTGGGAATATAAACTCAGATATCCTTTTTTATGTTTCACGTGAAACATTTTTATGGTTTCTGCATATGATAAAAGTGAAAGATATGGGTAAGGACAGATGAATGGAAAATTTTAAAAGTATGTATCCCAGAGAAATCCGGATGATACAGAGCTATGTATCGGAAGCATGTGACAGAATGGATTATCAAAACAGCCCTATGTATGATGAGTGGCCAGAACAGAGAATGGTAAATCAAATGTGCAATTCCGTTTGTGAGGCTGTGAGTACATCCGGAGACATGGGGATTTTAAGAGAGGCGTGGGAGATGCAGGAGAAAAAGACGATTGAAAGAATGAGCGTGGAAGAAGAACAGGAAGAGGAAGTAGTGGATCAGGAAAAAAAAGGGGTGGAAAAAGGTACAGATCGGGAAAAAGAAAAGGTTGAAACAGAGGAGTTAAATGATGAAGAAAACAAGAAAAATGATGGTAAAAAAAAGACTGTGGATGAGAGGGGAGAGGAGAATATAAAAGAAGGGGCAGAAGAAAATAAGAATCCCATGGAAAGTGACATGGAAGAAAATATCTATCAGGTAACAGCAGAGGCGGATTTAAGAGAACATAACAGAATAATTGAAAGCCAGGAAATGAGACCTCCATTGAGGAATTGGTGGAACGGCTGGGGGATCAATGGGATTAGGCCGGACGTGCAGGGAATGGCTTGGGGGATGGGATCCATGTATGCCCCGGTTGTTCCTGTGGAAACTGAAAATGGCCCGGTGCTACTGGGACAGGAACTCAGACGTCCGCCCCGCCCGCCGCAGGGTTCCGGTCCGGTGCGTCCACCGTATCCACCGCAGGGTTCCGGCCCGGTGCGTCCACCGTATCCGCCGCAGGGTTCCGATCCGGTGCGTCCACCGTATCCGCCGCAGGGTCCCGGCCCGGTGCGTCCACCGTATCCGCCGCAGGGTCCCGGCCCAGTGAGTCCACCGTATCCACCGCAGGGTCCCGGCCCGGTGCGTCCACCGTATCCGCCGCAGGGTTCCGGCCCAGTGAGTCCACCGTATCCACCGCAGGGTCCCGGTCCGGTACGTCCACCCAGACCTGGTATTTATCCAGCCTGGTTTCGCGATATTGTAAAGACCCTGATTTTAGATGAGATGCAGAACCGGCGGTGCCGCAGAGGAATGTGTATTGGATAGAATTACAGCATAAAAGTTATCACAGGAAATATTCAAAAAAGATTAAGTTGTAGTTTTAACGGTTATTATATAAAATAGAGGTAACGATTCAGGACGGAGGGAGAACTGGCAGAAAAATATGTGTCAAGCTTGCTTGTAAGCGGATTTTTCTTCCAGTTCTCACACCGGAGATGGAAAGGTAAAATTGAGCAGATAAAATTCTGAAAAGGAATGAACAGATGAAAAAAATAATACAGAGAGCAGGAATCCTGTTTGTGGTTTTTCTGGCTGCATTGGTGATATACTTTATCGGTGCACACAGGACATCAGAGCAGGAGGGCGCCGTATATTCATCCATGGATGAATCAAGATTGCCGGTGGTATATACGGAGTTTGAAGGAAAGGAGATTAACGGTTTGCACGGATATGTTCAGGATATGGGAAATCGTGCGGCCGGAGAAGCGATTTCTGTTTTGTCTTCAGACAGAAGACTGAATCTTCGCATCCATGAGTTTGGAAATACAATTACAGAAATCAGTTATGAGATAAGGAATCTTTCCATGGATCGCCTGATTGAACGGACAGCGCTTTCGGACTGGTCCAGCAAGGAGGGCATAACCACAGTGAGCCTTCCTATCCAGAATCTGATTTCTAAGGATAAAGCGTATCTCTTAATTTTAAATGTAAAGACAGCAGAACAGCAGATCCAGTATTATACCCGTATCATGTGGACGGATGCTCCAAGGGCTTTGGATATGCTGCAGCTGGCAGAGGAATTTACAAGAAAGAGTTTGGATTATGAGCAGGCAAAGGAATTGGTATCGTATCTGGAAACCAGTCCGGAGGAGGATAACAGTTCTCTGGGCCATGTGACGATCCGGGCCAGTTTTGATCATTTGACCTGGGATGGACTCCATGCGGAGATGGAAGGAGAACCCAGGATTACCCTTCAGGAATTTGATGGGATTATGGGACAGGTTCAGGTTCAATATTATGTCCGGCTTACAGATTCGCAGGGAAAGGAGAGTCTGGCAGAGGCAGAAGATAATTTTGCCATGAAATGGAATGAGCAGCGGATCTACTTAATGAATTATGAGCGCAATGCCAACCATATTTTTACAGGAAGTGAAGGGGCATTTTCCGGAAAGAGGATTGTTTTGGGAATTTCCGATGAAGCCGGTATTGGTACGGTAAAGAGCCAGGATTCCCGGTATATTCTTTTTAAAGTAAATGGCAATCTGTGGCGTTATGATCAATCAGATCACAGGATCATGTGTGTGTTTACATTTTCAAATGGAGAAACAGACGATGTGCGCAGCAGCTATGGAGATCATGATGTACAGATTTTGAGAGCAGGAGATGACGGCTCGGCAGATTTTTTGGTTTACGGCTATATGAACCGTGGACCGTATGAGGGTCAAACCGGAGTGATATTTTATCGCTATGATGCGGGAAGCAATACAGTCCAGGAGAAATTCTTCATTCCGGTTGTTCAGGAATTTGAAAAATTAAAAAAGGATGTAGAGCAGCTGGCCTATGTAAGTCCCGGAGAAATGGTATATCTGATGCTGAATGGAAATGTATTTGGAATTGATTTAAGCAGTAACGAATCCATTTCCGTAGCTCAGGGACTTACGGAGGGAACCTTTGCGGTAAGCCATGACGGAAGCCGCATGGCATGGCAGGAAAAGAGAGAGGACACCCGGGATGAGAGGATTCATGTGATGGATTTTAATACATCCCAAAAACAGGAAATTCCTGTTTCAGAAGGTGATTATGCCAGGGTGCTGGGCTTTGTAGGAAGTGATCTGATCTATGGTTTTGCCCGGCAGGAGGATGTCTGGAGTGTAAACGGAAGGGTGCAGGAAATCCCCATGTATGTGATGTATATCGCAGACAGTGAGATGAACATTGAAAGCGAATACAGAAAGGACGGAATCTACATTTCAGATGTGGTGACGGAGGATGGACGGATTCATTTAAAGAGGCTGGTAAAGCTGGGGGACAATCAGTATTCCTATCAGGATGAGGATACCATTGTCTGCAATGAAAAGGTGGAAACAGATCCACTGGAGGGAATTGGCTGGTATGCTTCTTCCGAGATGGGACGAATGTATTTTGTACAGATGGATTCAGACCAGAAGGCTTCGTCTGTAAAATCCGAACGGCCAAAGGCATTTTCGTATGAAAATACAGGTACTCTGGAGCTGGCAGGAAAAGCGGCTTCGGGAGAAAAAGGTGAAGTGATTTTTTACGCTTACGGAGGCGGCCATTTTCTGGGAGCATCCAGACAGTTTGCAGAAGCTGTGAACCTTGCCTATGATAAAATGGGATTTGTGACAGATGAAAGAGGACACCTTGTCTGGGATCGCATTAACCGTCAGCCGATCCGAAATCTGAAAGATCCATCCGGTGCAGCCGGTGCAGTGATGAGCCATCTGGATGGATTTACCAGAAGTACGCTGTATGAGGACGGGATCATGGTGATTGACGCTACGGGCTGTACACTGAATCAGGTATTGTATTTTATTGATAAAGGGATTCCGGCAGCCGCTTACAGAGAGGATGGAAGTTATGTTCTTCTGTCCGGTTATGATACCTATAATGTAACCATTTATGATCCTGCTGTCCAGGAAAACGTAAAAATGGGGCTGGGGGACGCAGCCGCGCACTTTGGAAGCCAGCATAACCGTTTCCTGTGCGGGTTAAAAATTGAATAAAAATAATTTTGAAACACGCCTGTCCGGTGAAACGTTTTTTTCGCCCGGCAGGCGAGTTTGCTTTACAAATCCTGTTCTTATGGTATAATCTAAGAGATGTAAATAAAATGTGAACAAAGACAGAAAGAAAAATTAAGGTCTGTTCGATCAGTAATTGAGGTATAAAATGGAACATTATATTATAAAAGGCGGCAATCCGCTGGTGGGCGATGTGACCATAGGCGGAGCCAAAAATGCCGCACTTGGTATTCTGGCAGCATCCATTATGACCGATGAGGATGTTCTTATCGACAATCTGCCGGATGTGCGGGATATCAATGTTATGCTGGAAGCAATCCAGGAGATCGGTGCCAGCGTACACCGCATTGACCGCCATACAGTAAAGATCAACGCAGGAAATATCAGAGAAGTATCCGTGGATGACGAATATATCCGCCGGATCCGTGCGTCCTATTATTTTATCGGTGCTCTTTTAGGAAAATACAAGAGCGCTCAGGTTCCTCTTCCCGGAGGCTGCAATATCGGAAGCCGCCCCATTGACCAGCATATTAAGGGCTTCCGGGCGCTGGGAGCAGATGTACAGATTGAGGGCGGAGCAGTGATCGCCCATGCCATTGATTTGGTGGCAAGTCATATTTATCTGGATGTGGTTTCTGTGGGAGCGACCATCAATATCATGATGGCTGCTGCTATGGCAGAGGGACAGACGATTCTTGAAAATGCTGCCAAGGAGCCCCATATCGTAGATGTGGCAAACTTCCTTAACAGTATGGGAGCCAATATTAAGGGTGCAGGAACAGACACAATCCGTATCAGGGGCGTAGAGCGGCTTCACGGCACAGAATATTCTATTATTCCGGATCAGATCGAGGCTGGTACCTTTATGTGTGCAGCAGCAGCAACCAGAGGCGATGTGATGGTAAAAAATGTAATTCCAAAGCATCTGGAGGCGATTTCCGCCAAGCTTACAGAGATTGGCTGTGAGGTGATCGAGTTTGATGACGCAGTCCGTGTTGTGGGTAAGCCGAACCAGCGTCATACAGATATTAAGACACTGCCATATCCCGGCTTTCCTACCGATATGCAGCCTCAGATGGCTGTTACACTGGCTCTTACCAAAGGAACCAGTATGGTTACAGAAAGCATTTTTGAGAATCGTTTTAAATACGTGGACGAGCTGGCACGCATGGGAAGCTCTATCAAGGTAGAGGGAAATGTAGCTGTGATTAACGGCGTAGAAGGCTTTACTGGCGCTCAGGTAAATGCGCCGGATCTTCGGGCAGGTGCAGCTCTGGTAATCGCAGGGCTGGCGGCAGAAGGATATACCATTGTAGATGAGATCGGATATATTCAGAGGGGATACGAAAGCTTTGAGGAAAAGCTCCAGGGGCTGGGAGCCATGATCGAGCTGGTGGATTCTGAAAGGGAGATGCAGAAATTTAAACTTAGGGTAGGATGATGACCGTATATCCATCGTACGGTTTCATATAAGAATAGCCTCTGTCAGGAGCAATCCGGGCAGAGGCAAAATTATCTCATAAGGAGGGTTATGAAATGACCGGGAGAACAGGAAAAAGAAGGTTCCTGGGTCTGCTTTGGTACCTGATTCTTACCTGCAGCCTTATCACAGGTATGTCCATGTCCGCATGGGCACAGGAGGCTGGAACAGTCAAAGGAGCGGATCAGGACATTGTGGTTCTATATACCAATGATGTTCACTGCGCAATTGATGAAAACATCGGTTACGGCGGATTGGCGCTGTACAAAAAGCAAATGATGAACCAGACACCATATGTTACTCTGGTGGATGCAGGTGATGCCATCCAGGGTGCTCCGGTAGGAACTCTGTCCGAGGGCGGTTATATCATTGATATCATGAATCAGACAGGATATGATGTGGCAGTTCCGGGAAATCATGAGTTTGACTACGGTATGCCCAGCTTTCTGGAATTGGCAGGAAAATTAAACTGCGGATATTATTCCTGCAACTTTATCAGCACTGCTTCCGGACAGTCTGTATTTGCACCCTATAAGATGATTTCTTACGGTGATACACAGGTGGCTTATGTGGGCGTTTCCACACCGGAAAGCTTTACAAAATCTACGCCTGCTTATTTCCAGGATGCGAATGGAAATTATATCTATTCCTTCTGTGAGGATGCAGACGGAACTGCATTTTACAATCAGGTGCAGTCGGCAGTGGACAGTGCCAGGGCTGAAGGAGCGGAATTTGTGATTTTAGTTGGACATCTGGGAGAAAATGGAATCACAGAGCGCTGGAGTGCCGGAAGCCTGATCGGTCATATCCGGGGCGTGGATGCCTGCATTGACGGACATTCCCATGAAACTACACTATCCATGATAGTAAAGGATGCAGACGGGAAGGATGTTATCGTTACCCAGACAGGCACTAAGCTGGCAAATATTGGAAAGATGATCATTCATACAGATGGAACGATTTCCACAGAGCTGATCTCAGAGGTTGTGCCTTCAGAAGTAAATCGTACCTATACGGTTCAGAAGAATGATTCCTTAAGCAGGATCGCCAAGAGAGAGCTGGGAAGCTATGACCGCTGGAGAGAGATTTATGACAGCAATCGGGATAAGATTTCTGATCCGGGTACCATTTATCCCGGAATGGTTCTTACCATCCGCCAGGGCAGTGTTGTAAATGAAAATGGCCGTGCAGTGGATCCGGATACCCACAGCCTGATCGAGCAGATCAAGGGGCAGTTTAACGAAACCTTAAAGACCCCATTGGGAAGTACAGCGTACAAGCTGACGATCAAGGATGAGGCCACCGGAGAACGCCGGATAAGAAATGGCGAAACTAATCTTGGTGATCTGGCGGCAGATGCTTACAGAGTTCAGCTGGGAGCAGACATCGGACTTTGCAATGGCGGAGGCGTCCGCACAGATATTGAGTCCGGAACCATTACATATGAGGATACACTGGCTGTATTCCCATTTGGAAACATGGGATGTGTGGCAGAGGTGACAGGACAGCAGATCAAGGATGCCCTGGAAATGGGCGCTAAGAATTATCCTGAGGAGTCCGGAGGCTTCATGCATGTATCCGGTCTGACCTATACCATTGACAGCTCTGTAAAATCCAGTATAAAGGTGGATGATAAGGGTAATTTTGTCAGTGTAGACGGGCCGTACAGAGTTACGGATATTCTGGTTGGCGGACAGCCCATTGATCTGAATAAGACTTACACAGTGGCTTCCCATAATTATATGTTAAAGTCCGGTGGGGACGGCATGACCATGTTTAATGGCTGCAATATTATAAAGGATGAGGTTATGGTGGATGTAGATGTATTATCCACCTATATTCAGGGCCTGGGCGGTTCTGTATCCTCTGAATATGAGAATTCCGAAGGACAGGGACGGATTGTGATCCGGTAAAAAGATTGTTTTAATGAAAATTCCGGCAGAGGAGATGGAACTTTGCCGGGATTTTTTGCGCGGAAAAATGTATATTGACAGGAAAGAAAAAATGATTTAATATATGCTAGTAGTCATTTCACAATAGAAAACGTTCGTAAATATCCCTTATTCAGAGTGATGGAGGTATAAAGGACCTGTGAAGTCACGGCAACCCCGGTTGAGTATCCCGTAAGCAGTGCTTATGCGGTGTGCGAAAGGGCCGGAAGGTGCCAGCCTGAGCGAGGAGTGCAGCTTATAAAGTTTTAAAAAGAGCTTTTTGATGTGCTTGATCGAGCAATAAGAGGATTTGAAGATCTGATATTTTCAAGTCCGCCGTTGCTGCGGACTTTTCTTTTTGCCAGAGGGCAGAGGATTACACCTGCTTAAATGACACGAAACACAGTACAGTATGTATTTATTTTACAGCAAAGAAAAGGAGAATGATTGATGGAGAGAAGATTATTTACATCTGAATCTGTAACTGAAGGCCATCCGGACAAAATGTGCGACGCGATTTCTGATGCGATTTTAGACGCTTTAATGGAGCAGGATCCCATGAGCCGTGTTGCCTGCGAGACAGCGACCACCACAGGACTGGTGCTGGTTATGGGCGAGATCACCACAAAGGCATATGTAGATATCCAGAAGATCGTAAGAGAGACGGTTCGCGAGATTGGCTATGACCGTGCAAAATATGGTTTTGACTGTGATACCTGCGGCGTGATTACCGCCATTGACGAGCAGTCCTCCGACATTGCTATGGGTGTTGATAAGGCTCTTGAGGCAAAGGAAAACCGTATGTCCGAGGAAGAGTTGGACGCCATTGGTGCAGGCGACCAGGGTATGATGTTCGGCTATGCAAGCAACGAGACAGAGGAGTATATGCCATATCCTATTTCCATGGCTCACAAGCTGGCTAGAAGACTGACTGAGGTAAGAAAGAACGGTACCTTAAAGTATCTTCGTCCGGACGGAAAGACTCAGGTTACAGTAGAGTATGACGAGAATGGAAAGCCGGTTCGTCTGGATGCAGTGGTTCTGTCCACTCAGCATGATGAGAATGTAACTCAGGAGCAGATCCATGCAGATATCAAGAAGTATGTATTTGATGAGATTATTCCTGCAGATATGGTAGATGAGAATACAAAGTTCTTTATCAATCCTACAGGACGCTTTGTAATCGGCGGACCTCACGGAGACAGCGGTCTGACCGGACGCAAGATTATTGTAGATTCCTACGGCGGAACGGCACGTCACGGCGGCGGCGCATTTTCCGGTAAGGACTGCACCAAGGTAGACCGTTCTGCAGCTTATGCGGCCCGCTATGTGGCTAAGAATATCGTAGCTGCCGGTCTGGCTGATAAGTGCGAGATCCAGCTGTCCTATGCAATCGGCGTGGCTCACCCAACCTCTATTATGGTAGAGACCTTCGGAACAGGAAAGCTCAGTGAGGAGAAGCTGGTAGAGATCATCCGCGAGAACTTTGACCTTCGTCCGGCTGGAATCATCCGTATGCTGGATCTGCGTCGTCCGATCTACAAGCAGACCGCTGCTTACGGACATTTTGGCCGCAATGACCTTGACCTTCCCTGGGAGAAGTTAGATAAGGTGGATACCCTTAAAAAATATCTGTAATAAGAATACAAAAAGGCATTTGCACAATGGTATGTATCGGCGTGCAGATGCCTTTTTTAACAGTTAAGATTCATTTACAAGCTTTCCGGTTATGTGCTCCGGAGTTAGCTCCAGACAGAGTACATTGGAAAGAAAATGTTCGATCTCATGGTCGATATAGTCTGAATCATCAGTGAATTTCCGGCAGAGGCAGCGGCAGATGGTTTCTGCCTGCCGGGTGTCTGCGACCGGATGCATTCGCCCGAATACAATAACGCTTCGGATATTCAGAGCCCATTCTCCTTCTTTACGGAAGCCTTTGTCATATACACAATAGGAAACCTTATCACAGCTCTGTAAGGAATCAATTTTATGGCCATTTTTTGCACCGTGAAAATAGAGTTTGCCGTCTTGTTCGCAGTACCAGTGATCCATGGGGATACCGTACGGATATCCGTTATCTCCCAGAAGAGAGAGCACTCCTCTGGGCTCTGCTTTCAGAATTTCAATACATTCGTTCAGCTTCAGCTGCTGTCCGCATCGTCGCATTGGTCGAAACATAGAAAATCACTCCTTATGTTACAGTTTTATTTTTATAGTTGCCAGGTATATTTTACCATAATTTATAAAATAGCAGTGGATAGGTTTTAAAATTATACAAAACATCCAAAGTGGTGTTATATATTTAACAATCTTTTTGCCATTGGTGAATCGATAGAGTATGCTCTGAGACTAAAAAATTGCGCAAAACCTGAAAAAAGAAAAAATATGGTTGACATTTTTTTAACGATGTTATATAATGCGGATAGTTAAATTGTTAATAAATTGACAAACATTCCGAACACAAACACAAGGAAAATGGAGGAAATGGAAATGGCAAAGAAGACCGAGCAGGTAGTTCCGGAGATCATTGACAGCGTAGAGGGACTGAACGCCAAGATGGCAGCAATGCGCGAGGCTCAGAAGGTATTTGCAACCTACACACAGGAGCAGGTAGATAAGATCTTTTTCGCGGCAGCAAGCGCAGCGAATAAGATGCGTATTCCGCTGGCAAAGATGGCGGTAGAAGAGACCGGAATGGGCGTGGTTGAGGATAAAGTAATCAAGAACAACTACGCAGCTGAGTATATCTACAATGCATACAAGAATACAAAGACCGTTGGTGTGGTTGAGGAGGATAAGGAGTACGGTATAAAGAAGATTGCAGAGCCAATCGGCCTGATCGCAGCTGTTATCCCTACTACAAATCCAACCTCCACTGCAATCTTTAAGACACTGATTTCCTTAAAGACACGCAATGCCATCATCATTTCCCCACATCCAAGAGCAAAGAAGAGTACCATTGAGGCTGCCAAGGTTGTGCTGGAGGCTGCTGTTAAGGCAGGCGCTCCTGAGGGGATCATTGGATGGATCGACGTTCCTTCCCTGGAGCTGACCAATGAGGTAATGAGAGACGCTGATATCATCCTGGCAACTGGTGGCCCGGGCATGGTTAAGGCTGCATATTCTTCCGGTAAGCCTGCGCTGGGCGTTGGCGCTGGAAATACGCCGGTTATCATTGACGATACGGCTGATATCCGTATGGCAGTTAACTCCATTATCCATTCCAAGACCTTTGATAATGGTATGATCTGTGCTTCTGAGCAGTCTGTAACTGTTCTGGAGCCTGTATATGAGGCTGTTAAGAAGGAATTTGAATACAGAGGCTGCTATTTCTTAAAGCAGGGTGAGATTGAAAAGGTAAGAAAGACCATCCTGATCAACGGGGCATTAAATGCAAAGATCGTAGGACAGTCTGCATACACCATCGCAAAGCTGGCAGGTGTGGATGTTCCGGTTGATACAAAGATTATCATCGGCGAGGTTGAGTCTGTAGACATCAGCGAGGAGTTTGCTCACGAAAAGCTGTCTCCTGTACTGGCTATGTACAAGGCTAAGACCTTTGACGAGGCTCTGGATAAGGCAGAGCGTCTGGTAGCAGACGGCGGCTACGGCCATACCTCTTCTCTGTACATCAATGTAAATGAAAAAGAAAAGATGATGAAGCATGCAGAAAGAATGAAGACCTGCCGTATTCTTGTAAATACACCTTCCTCCCACGGCGGTATCGGCGATCTGTACAACTTTAAGCTGGCTCCGTCTCTTACACTGGGCTGCGGTTCCTGGGGCGGAAACTCCGTATCTGAGAACGTTGGCGTTAAGCATCTGCTGAACATTAAGACTGTTGCTGAGAGGAGAGAAAATATGCTGTGGTTCCGTACACCTGAGAAGGTTTACTTTAAGAAGGGCTGTCTGCCTGTAGCATTAAACGAATTAAAGGATGTAATGGGCAAGAAGAGAGCCTTTATCGTAACAGACTCCTTCCTGTACAAGAACGGCTACACAAATGTAATTACAGACCGTTTAAATGAAATGGGAATCACATATACCGTATTCTCTGACGTTCAGCCTGATCCTACTCTGGCAAATGCACAGGCAGGCGCCAAACTGATGAAAGAATTTGAGCCGGATGTAATTATCGCAATGGGCGGCGGCTCCGCAATGGATGCAGGAAAGATCATGTGGGTACTGTACGAGCATCCGGAAGCAGATTTCATGGATATGGCAATGCGCTTTATCGATATCCGCAAGAGAGTTTATACCTTCCCGAAGATGGGTGAGAAGGCTTATTTCATAGCTGTTCCTACCTCTTCCGGTACAGGTTCTGAGGTTACTCCATTTGCCGTTATCACTGATCAGGAAACCGGCATCAAGTATCCTCTGGCTGATTACCAGCTGCTTCCAAATATGGCGATTGTTGATACTGACAACATGATGAGCCAGCCAAGAGGCTTAACCAGCGCTTCCGGCGTTGATGTTTTAACCCATGCATTAGAGGCATATGCTTCTGTTATGGCAACGGATTATACAGACGGACTTGCATTAAAGGCAATGAAGAACGTATTTGACTACCTGCCGATCGCTTACAATGAGCCAAACAATGTTGAGGCACGCCAGAAGATGGCAGACGCATCCTGTATGGCAGGTATGGCATTTGCGAACGCATTCCTGGGCGTATGCCACTCTATGGCACATAAGCTGGGAGCATTCCACCATCTGCCCCACGGTATTGCAAATGCGCTGATGATCTCTCTGGTAGTTGAGTTTAACGCTGCTGAGAATCCACGCAAGATGGGAACTTTCTCCCAGTACCAGTATCCGCATACCATGGCAAGATACGCTGAGTGTGCAAGATTCTGCGGAATCAATGCAGGCAGCGATGAAGAGGCTGTGAAGAAGCTGATCGAGAAGATCGAGGAGTTAAAGAAGGCTGTTGGCGTGAAGTCCTGCATCAAGGATTACGGCATTGACGAGAAAGACTTCTTAGACAGACTGGATGATATGACGGAGCAGGCCTTCGACGACCAGTGTACCGGCGCCAACCCAAGATATCCTCTCATGAGCGAGATCAAGGATATGTATTTAAGAGCTTATTACGGAAAATAATCGAACCCATTGAGGGTGAACCTTTATCCTTTGTGTTTGGAACAGGCCGTCTGTCCGGTTAGGGCAGGCGGCCTGTTCGCGTAGAAATATTTACTCCACTGTCCCATACAAAAGCTCATGCTGCCGTTTCACCCGGTTTTTCACCATACTGCGGAAATGGCCTGGCCCCAGAACCTCTATTACGGGGCCGAAGGAAAGGATATCGATGAGAAGCTCCGTTTCATCTGCGGTATCATAGTAAATGGAGCACAGCCAGTATTTGCCTTCTTCATGGTATTCCGTATGCTTTTCGTAGCTGGCAAAGTGAAGCATACAGCGTTCAAGAGAGTTCCGTTCTCCGGTTATTTTTAAGAGAACGGGCTCTTTTGCTTTGCGGACCGGGAGAAAGCGGTAGCAGGAGAGAGTCTGTATATCGCTGTCCGAAAGGAGGTCAGGGGAAACGCGGCAGTCACGGATCCGTTCCAGGTTGAGAATGGTATTTAGGCCGCAGCGTCCCCGTCGGTACTGCAGACAGCAGAGACGGAATTTGTCATCCTTGGAGGAGTACTGAAGCTGATAGGGGATGACTTCAAAGGAATGGCAGATTCCTTTTTTGCCTTCATATCCAATAAAAAGGATATGATGCTCCCTCAGGGCTTTTAAAATTGCCTGAAAATGCTCCCGGTAGGAAGGTGAAGCATAGGAATCACCGTCGCAAAACTGGTCGTAATAGTAAAAATTTTCTTGCTGATACAGCGGTTCAAATCCCTTTAGGGATTCTGAAAGAGTTTTTAATTCTTCATCCGTAAAAAAGAGCCGGAAGCGCGGGGCATGGATCAGAGCTGCCAGCCAGGACATCTGAAGTGCAGTCAGCGGCAGTTCGGGAGGAGGAAAATGCAGGGCACTTTCATAGCAGCCAGGATGCTCCTTTGAGGGGAAAAGAAGGGGCCACTCTCCCTTTGTAAGTTTCGGGAGTACAGCCAGGGCTGTTTCCTGAAAGGCCTGATTTTTGCAGATCTGCTCCATTTCTTTCATGTTCACTGAATGGCCGGCAGCTTCCTCCAAAATATGGCGGACCGTGTGGTAGTAACAGCTGTATATCTCATTAAACAGTTCCATTTGTTTCTTCCTTTTCTTCGCTGCAGTACATCTGATACATCCGTTCCCAGTCTCTTGTGACCTTAAGGATGGCAGGTTCACAGGTTCCCTGAATATCCAGAATGCGCCCGGTAAAGGACTTTACCCAGGACAGAAGTTCATTGGTATCGAAAAATGCTCCCGTATACAGATATTCATGCTCCCGTATTTTTAGGATTTCTCCGCCTTTCCCCTCCCGGTAAAGGCGTTTTAAAACATAGGGTTCTTTTTCTTCATCAATAGAAAGGCGCAGGCAGATGGTTTCCAGGCGGCTTCTTCCGCTTCCGAAGGAAACGCCCCAGCAGCGTTTTATATTCGCCAGCAGCGCCTCATAGGTTCGTTCATAGTCTTCCCAGGGCTCCTTAATGGTAATGGAGAGAATGGAATCCAGACGGGCATTGTGGAACCTCCGCAGAGATGGAAGGTACAGACAGAGGTAGCGCCTTCCGGTACGGGTGCTTACAAAGATTTTTAAGGGAACGCCGGACTGGGAGGAAATGCTCCCGGAACGGAAACTCTTATTTTCATAGTCGATCAAACGGTGCTCCCGGATGGCTGTAAGGCTTTGCAGGAGCACCTGATCTTCCAGGGTATGTACGATAAAATGATGCTTGAACTGAAAAAAGGTATTTTTCCGGTCGTGCCAGTCCAGAATGGTGCTCCCGATAGACCCGAAAGGGGCGGTTCCCTGAAAAAAGGAAACAGCGGTTAAAAGAGTATCATTTAAGGGAGAGTCATGGGGAAACTGGGGCGGGAGCATCTGATAGATAAGGTTTTTTCCTTCTTTATGAGAGCACAGCAGTCCCAGAGATTCGTATTCCTTCAGCTTCAGCCGCACGGTCTGGGGGTCAAAGGCAACGCCGTAGGTAAGGGAAATCGCATCGCTCAGGGCAGAGGCATTCATTCCCCGAGGATGATCGGTGAGCTGATCCAGAATGAAAAAGTGCAGAAGGATATCATTATCCGTAAAGCTTTTCGATTTCCAGGCCGCATAGAGGGGATTTTCGGGCACTGTCTTGCTGTCGATATTGATGTAGACCTGTTTTCCCTTGGTCGTATAGGAAGAGCAGGTGTAATCGCCCAGCCAGCTCTCGATCCGCCTCCTTTCATTGTCATAGGTCCGGGCGCTGCGGGAGTCAAAATCATTTCTCACCTTAAATCCATAAATATAAAACTGGCGCATATAATCCCGGATCCGGTCAAAGTTTTTGATAAGCTCCTGAAATTCTGCCATATAGATCCCTCCATAGGGTGATATAGCTCCATTATAGCGGGTTCGCACCTTTTTTTAAATGATAAAAATGGAAAATCAGGCTAAGATAAAGCCATGATAAGAAATGAAAGGATGTGCAGGATATGTTCGTAATGTATGAAAAGGATGCCATGAGATTGCCGGTAAAGGTATGGCTTGAGGATAAAAAGGATTTGGAAGAGACCTGCAGGGAACAGGCATACCACCTGGCACAGCTTCCATTTCTCCATAAATGGGTCAATCTGATGCCGGATACCCATGCAGGAATGGGAATGCCCATCGGCGGTGTGATCGCTGCAGAGGGAGTGATCATCCCTAATGCAGTGGGTGTGGATATTGGCTGCGGGATGGCATATACGGAAACCAATATTCCGTTAGAGGCCATTCGGGAGATCCAGACCGGGAACGGAACGCTGATCCAGGCGGTGATCGGTGATATTATGAGAAATGTTCCCGTGGGCTTTGCCCATCATAAGCTGGGGATGCCCTCTTATACCATGGACCGGGCACTGGAAGAGCTGAACCTGTATGAGGAGGATACAGAGCTTTTGGGACAGCTGGAGGCCGGATATTTTCAGATCGGAACTCTGGGCGGAGGAAATCATTTTATTGAGCTTCAGGAGGATGATCAGGGGATGCTGGCAGTGATGATTCACTCCGGCAGCCGTCATTTTGGAAAATCCGTCTGCGACTATTTTCATTATAAGGCCCGTCAGCTGAACCAGAAATGGTACAGCCAGGTGCCGGATGAATACAGGCTGGCTTTTCTGCCCGTGGACAGCCCGGAGGGCCGCCAGTATCTGCGCTGGATGCAGCTTTCCATGGATTTTGCAAAGGAAAACAGGGAAAAGATGATGCTGGCAGTAAAGGCGATCCTGGAAAAGTATATTGGAAAATATACGGAGCTGGATTTGAAGTTTTCCGGCGATATTAACTGTCATCATAATTATGCATCCCTCGAAACACACTATGGAAAAGAGGTATGGGTGCACAGAAAAGGCGCGGTAAGGGCAGAAAACGGCGAACTGGCGGTTATCCCCGGCGCCATGGGTTCTTACAGCTATGTGGTGATGGGAAAGGGGAATCAGGAGAGTTTTTGTTCCTGTTCTCACGGAGCAGGGCGGAAATATTCCAGAAAAGGCGCTATGGAAGCCTTCTCCTGTGAGGATGTAATCCTGGATCTGAGAAAACAGGGCGTGGTTCTGGGAAAGAAGGGAAAGGCAGATGTGGCAGAGGAAAGCCGGTTTGCCTATAAAGATATCGATCAGGTAATGAACGCCCAAACGGATCTGGTAACCCCGGTCAAACGGCTGAAGACTGTAGGGGTGGTAAAGGGATAATAATGGAAGAGTCCGGCACCTGCAGGGCAGGAGGGCCGGTGTCAGATACAGGCAGTTCTGCCCATGGGAGGAGTATTTCCTGGCTCCCCGGTGCCGTCGCCTATGGCGTTTTGGTATTCCGGCAGGACAGCATATAGTCAGCACGATGGGCCGCAGGTTCAAATCCTGCCATGATGGCAAGTCATGTAGCTAAGCGGGTATAGCAATCGTTAAGAGACATCTTAAAAATGTCACAGGAGCACGGCTTTGCAGTCAAAAGGCTGCAGGGCCACAGAAAGAATGCGCTTTTTGCTTCGGCTGCAGGCAGCATCGCGGCAGTCTCCGGCAAGGCCTGTGCAGTTTCGGATATCGCCCAAAGGAGCCGGGATAAGGAAGTTTTGGAGTCCTTTGCCCTTTGGGCTTAAGAAACAGCCCCCTGGGCCGGGGACGAAGCATGGCGCAGGATTTTCTGTATGAAACAGGGAAATTGTTTGTGAAACAGGGAGGTACCTATGATAAAGAAATATAAGATCAATGAAAATGAGTGCGGCTATCTGATCCGCAGGGGCCGCTTTGAGAAGCTGTTGACTGTGGGAACCTACTATTTTCTCAGCCTGTCCGGCTGTGAGGTAAAAATTGTTCCCATGACCGGGGCTGTAAATACCTGTGGGATTCCGGAGGAAATCCTGATGAAGAATCCGGAATTTGCTTCCCGTGTGGTAAAAAATGTGCTTCCGGATACATCCATTGCCATCCGGTTTGTAAATGGAGCGTTCAGAGAGGTGGTCTGTAAGCCGGAGACATTGTTTTGGAATGTATTTGAGAAAAATGAATTTCAGGTGATTGATATCACAAAGCCATGGATGGAAGAAACCCTTCCCAGGATGTATATGGAGCTGATGCCTGCCAAATACTATAAGAAAATTGTGATTAAGGACGGAGAGACCGGGCTTTTGTACTTTGACAATCAGTTTGAGCGGCAGCTGGAAATTTCCGGTCAGGAGATACTGACAGCAGATAAGGTGGGGGTGCGGCTGAATGTGATCTGCACTTACAGGATCACAGATCCCCGGAGGCTGGTAATGCTGATGGAAAATGTGGGAACACAGCTCTATACCCATGCGCAGCTGATCCTCAGGGAATATGTAGGACGGTTCCGTCTGGATGAGCTTTTGGAGCAGAAGGAGGAGATCAGCCAGTATGTGCTGGAGGAGATGAAAAAGAAGCAGGAGGATTACTGCGTGGAAATCGTCTCTGCGGGAATCAAGGATATTATCCTTCCGGGGGAGATACGGGAGATCATGAATACTGTGCTTCTGGCGGAAAAACGCGCCCAGGCCAATGTTATCACCCGAAGGGAGGAGGTAGCTTCTACCAGAAGCCTCTTAAATACCGCAAGGCTGATGGATGAAAACCAGACCCTCTTTAAGCTTAAAGAAATGGAATATCTGGAGAGGATTTGCGATAAAGTGGGGACGATTTCTATTAATGGCGGAAAAGGCGTGATGGAACAGCTGGCGGAGCTGGTGGGGATGGAAGGAAAAAGAGCCGGGAGATAGATTCCCGGCCTTGTCTTATTTCTTTAAAATAATTACATTCCAGCTTTTGGAAGGAAGATGAGAGGACAGAATACCATTTTCCAGAGAGGAAATGCCGGTATCTGCTGGAATGACCTCATTGGGATTTTTCTTTGTATTAACTGCCTTTAGATCAGAATGGGTCATTACAATATGGCGGCTTACATGATAGCCCTCGTACTGTCTGAAATCAGCCGTCAGCTCTATATCCTCAGACAGATTTTTATTGACGGCGAAGATCGTAAGTGTTTCTTCTTCCTCATTTTCAATAGTTACGGCATCCAGATAGGGGACATCGCCGTACCGGCTCTCATAGCAGGGAGACTGGATCTGGGTCTGCAGTACGGTTCCCCGTCCCAGACAGCTGGCATGCATATAGGGATAGAAGATCGTCTGAGCCCATGCGCCTGTTGAATCGGTCATAATGGGGGCAATTACATTGACCAGCTGAGCAAGACAGGCGATTTTTACCCGGTCTGCATGGCGCAGTAAAGTGATAAGCATGCTTCCCACTAAAAGAGCGTCCTCGAAATTGTAAATATCTTCCAACTGAGGCGGGCACTGAACCCACCGGGGAAGCTGCTTATCCTGCTCCTTGGAGTGATACCATACATTCCATTCGTCAAAGGAAAGGCAGATCTGCTTTTTGGAACGTTTTCTGGCTTTGACAGAGTCGCAGATGGAAATAACGGATGAGATAAATGCATCCATATCAGCAGAGCAGGCTAAGAAGTCAGGTGTGTTATCCTGAGGATTCCCATAATAGGTGTGAAGGGAAAGGTAATCCACCTGATCGTAGCACTGTTCCAGCACCTGATCTTCCCAGTAGCCAAAGGTGGACATGTTCCGGTTGGAGCTTCCGCAGGCTACCAGCTCAATATCAGGATCTACCATTTTCATCAAACGGCCTGTCTCGGCAGCCAGCCGTCCGTATTCACCGGCTGTTTTGTGGCCCATCTGCCAGGGGCCGTCCATCTCGTTTCCAAGGCACCAGAGGCGGATGTTATGGGGGTCTTGATAGCCGTGGGAACGCCGTAAGTCACTGTAAAGAGTACCGCCGGAAATATTGCAGTATTCCAGCAGATTTTTAGCGTCCTCAGCGCCCCGTGTGCCAAGATTGACGGCCATCATAGGAGTCGTGTTGGCAGCTTTTGTCCAGTCCATAAATTCATTTAAGCCGAATTCATTGGATTCAACTGCTGTCCAGGCCGGTTCCAGACGTTTGGGACGCAGGGAACGGGGGCCAACCCCGTCCTCCCAGTGGTAGGCGGAAACAAAGTTTCCTCCTGGATAACGCACCACCGGCACATCAATCTGACGGATCAGCTCAAAAACATCTTTGCGGAATCCCCTTTCATCCGAAAGGGGATTCCCAGGATCATAGATACCGCCGTAAACGGCGCGTCCTAGATGCTCGATAAAGGAACCGAAGATGCGTTTGTCAACAGAGCCAATAGTAAAATGTCTGTCAATGCACAAAGAAGCCTTCATAATTATTTTCCTCTCAGGTAATCCTTCACAGGAAGTCCCAGCGTGATCAGTTCAAAGGGGCTGTAGTACAGAGTCTGTGTTTCACCTTCTACATCCTCCAGCATATTCATTACAGCCATTGTCTGAGGCAGATTTAAGCAGCCCCGGCGGCCGTTCTGCTCACTTAAGCGGAATACAATATATTCTCCATTTTCAGACAGCTTCACAGCCTGAAGATACAGCTCTCCAAAATCCCAGTCCGGAGCGGCTGCTTCTGCTTTTACCAGAGGATGGTTGTATTCCAGGGCAGCATCATTGATGCCTGCTGTTACAGCTCTTCCCTCATGAGGCAGGATCACATAGCAGAAATCATGATGGCCGATATCGGATTGGATATCCGGGCGGATATTGGCCCGGAGCAGGCTTAAGCTCATACCGTTTTCTTCGATGCCTACACCGTATTTATTTTCGTTGATCAGGGCAATACCGCCGCTTTCCTCTGCAAAATCGCACCATTTATGGTGGCAGACCTCAAAACGGGCCTTCTGCCAGCTGGTATTGGTGTAGGTTTCACGCTTGATATAACCGGCGCTGGTATCGCAGATCAGCTCTCTGGACAGCACGTTGCAGGAAAACTCGGCTTTTACCAGCTTGTGCTTCTCATCCCAGTCCACAATATGCTCTACTTCGATAGCAGGAGAAGAACGGAAGAGACGGATCACAACCATCCAGTGGCTCTTATTTCCGGGAGTTCTCAGCACACAGGCAAATTCTGCGGTTTCTCCGTCAAAGGCCTGGAGGCTTAAAGGAGATTCTGCTGTAAAATCATATTCAACATCCTTGTAGTTGGGAAGGATATCCCAGGCATCATACATACCGGGCGTATCCTGATATAGGTGGAGCTTATTAAAGCCGCCATTTGCCCACTCACGGTTCATCTTTTTGTCAAACAGGCTGCTGATGGAGCCGTCCGCTTCAAACTGAACGTCATAGAAGGGCGTTTTTACCGTTAAGCCTGTGCCGCAGGACGAAGACTCAAACCAGTTCTCTTTTCCGGCGCATGGGGATACGGATACGGAAGAAAGGGGTTCTGCATGAGTGTAGGTAAAGTATCCCCGGATTCCCCGGCGTACAAACGCACCATTTTCAGAAGGAATGAAGCTGGCTTCCCGGCGCTTTTTGTTTAATGGGTTAAAGAATACGGAATCGGAATCATTTATAATCGCATCCAGACGTTTTTCCAGGTCTTCATAATCCCGCACAGCATCACAAAATACAGGGTTAATGTGGCTTCCGGGAAGAATATCGTGGAACTGGTTTAAAAGGAGCTTTTTATAGCAGTCTCTCAGCTCTGCGGCGGGATATTCTTTTCCCTGCTTCATACGGAGGACAGAAAGAAGCTCTGCAGCTCTTAATTTGGCCTCCAGACGGCGGTTAAAGTCCTTTAACACAGCCTTGGTGGTAAAGGTGCCCCGGTGCATTTCCAGGTAGAGTTCACCGTCCCAGGTTTCTAACTGGTCATTGTCCTTCAGATTCCGGTGAAGGAATTCATCGGCTCTCATATGCTCTGTTTTCGGCATAATACTCAGCTTGTCGAAGCGGTGCATTAATTCAACCATTTCTTCCGTTACGCCGCTGCCGCCGTCTCCATATCCGAACATGGATAAGGTCTGTCCGCCGGTTTCCTTATCCTGGTATGCGTCCCAGTTTTCCTGGATCTGGCTGGGCATATTCCAGGTGATGAAATGAGTAGGAGGAACGCAGGCGCAGATGCGGGTGCCGTCGATGCCCTTCCAGAGGAAATTGTTGTGGGGGAAGCGGTTGGTATCGTTCCAGGTGGACATTTTATTGGATACAAAATAATCAACACCGGATTTTTTCAGGATCTGCGGCAGGATCCAGCTGTTTCCGAATACGTCCGGCAGCCAGGCATTGTCAACGGTGATGCCGAAGGCTTCTCTGTAATAAAGCTGTCCGTAGAGGCACTGGCGGATCAGGCTTTCTGCGGTGGGGATGTTGCAGTCCGGCTCTACATACATGGCGCCTACGGGCTCAAACTGTCCGGAGCGTACCTTTTCCTTCAGCTCTTCAAAGAGCTCAGGATAATACTGAGACAGAAGCTCATAGGTATAGGGCTGAGTATGGGCGTATTTAAAATCAGGATACTGGTCCATGAGACGCATTTGGATCAGGATGGTACGGGCATTTTTATGTACCACATGGATCCGGCGCCAGTAGTATGCAATATCCAGATGGGAATGGCCTACCAGAGCTACGTTTCCGCTGGAACGGAAATCGGTGTTTTCATAGATATGTGTCTCAATGTAGGAAAGAGCAGCTTCCACGCCTTCCCAGGTATCAAAATCAACCAGATTTAAGGCATTATTTAATTCTCTGTTTAAGAATACCCGGTAATCCTCATCAAAATGATTGGATTTTGCAATATCCAGCAGGATGGTCAGATCGTAAAACAGGGATAAGAGCGGCTCATTGAGCTCTGCCAGATAAGCGCCTTCAAAGATCTGGCGGCAGCCCCGGCAGGAGAGGGCATCGGGATTTCGCTCGTCATCCGGCTTGGAACGGTTGTATCCCTCGATTTCAATAGTAAGCTCAGCGCTGTCCTTATTTAACCAGGGGTTTACCAGAATACGGTCACGGTTGGGGTCAATTCCTCCGGCATAATGTCCATTGATCTTTACGATCATTTCAGCTGCCGTATGCAGGGTAAACCAGATATCCTTTTCCTTCAGGGATTCGGGAATCTGTGCATGGCCCCGGATAAAGGCGGTGCCGTCAGGGCTGAAATACATATCCCCGGTTTTTAAGGGGCGGTAATCGGATGTATAGGTATATTCATTTTCAGCGGTCTGGAACGCATCGCGGATTTCCAGATCGGTAATTTCATACTTTTCTTTGATTAAGCTGCGTTTGATCCAGGAATAGCGCAGGTCTGTCCATTCCTCAGGACGCATACTTCTTCTGATAACTTCAACAAAAGCCATGGCTCCTCCGTTCTGTGAAAGGAATCAGTGATCCCAGAAAAATGGTTTTTTGCAGATGGGTTTTATGGTAACGTCTTCCCCCAGATCTCTGAGGATTTCCTGGCGGATCCAGTCCAGACAGCGGTTTAAAATGATGCATTTTGAACATTCTCCGCGGAAAATCAGGGTAAGACAGCGATCCTCATAGGATACAAATTCCACCCAGCCTCCGTCTCCCCTGATACGGGGACCAATGGTATTGCAGATATATTCTTCCATAACAGCCTCCTGATGTATTCTTAAGGCTATTATATAAATCCCCTGAATATAGAAACAGGACAAAATCCATGAATCGGGTGGCCTTTTCTAATGGATTTTGTCCTGTTGTGCTGTTTTATGACCCAAGGGGGATACGGATGGAAATTACATTGCAGTAGTAGGGGATGGAGCTGAAAGAAATGTATACCTTTTCTGCTCCATAGTAGGCAGTAAGCCGTTGATATACGTTTAAGATCCCCACATGGCCGCCTTTGGCAGTGGAGCTCTTTTTTAAAAGTTCATCCAGCTCAGAGGGTTCAAAGCCGCTTCCATTGTCATTGATATTGATCACAAGTTCATCTTCTTCAGCCGTGATGATCACCTCGATCGCAGGCGTGGAAATGGGGATTCCCGGTGAGTCTACGCCGAAGCCGTGCTTGATGGAATTTTCCACAAGGGGCTGCAGGATGGTTTTGACGATCAGATGGTGGCTCAGTCCCGGAGCCAGATGATACATGAAACGGATGGACTGGCCGAAACGCTGGTTCATCAGACGTACATAGGCATTGGCATGGCGGATCTCACTGGAAAGCGGAATAAGATCAGCTCCGTTTGACAGGCCGATTCTTAAATATTCCGCCAGATACTGGATCATATTGGCGGCTGTGTCGGACTCACCACGTTTTACCTCTGACTGGATGCAGTCCAGTGTATTATACAGGAAGTGGGGATTGATCTGCTCGGTTAAAAGCCGTATTTCTGCCATATATTTTTCAGATTCTTCCTGTTTAATGCGTTCCATCTGCTTTTGAATGGTATCGTGCATCTGGTTAATGGCAGTGCACAGATGGCCTATTTCATCGCCGGTTCCAAGCTCCTGTTTGTGTTCATAACGGTTCTCACGGATCCGCTCCACAATGGCCATGAGCTGTGTGACCGGACGGGTAATATAGCGGGTCATCATCCGGGATATGACAAGGAGAATACCCACAACAAGAAACAGGACTATGACAAGGAAATCAATGGTAGGTCCGAATATGTCATAAAAAGGCTCTTTGGGAACACATTCCAAAAGGATAAGGCCTGATTTCGCCATATGGGACGCTGCCAGATAGAAATCAGAGGTCTGGGCCGCTGTGTGCGTTTCATCTGTTTCTGTCAAAGTGCGGATCAAAGCATCTGTCTCAGGAAGCATTAAAGGATTTGTTTTTTTATCATAGGATGAGGGGCTTAAGGGTACGCCATCCTCTGTAAAAAGGTAATACGTACCTTCTGCAAGTCCCGTGCTTGCCAGAGTAAGGCTCTGGAGAAGCTTGGTACAGTCCAGATAGACGACCACATATACGTCGGAGGGCTCATCTGTTATATTTACAACTGCGTATTCGGCCTCATTGACCCGGATAGGAACGACCAGAGGAAGAACAGGCACCCTGCTTCGCAGTGGACTTTGGCGGATTGGAAGGCAGGTTACTCCGTGAAGCCCGTAAAGCTCTTCTTCCGTAAAAAATTCTGCGGTATCCGGAAGAGGATTTTTATAAAGGGAATAGGCAGTTTTTCCATCTCCGGAGAGAACCAGGGCAGACTGTACCAGATAGTTGCAGCCTGCCAGATCGGACAGTTCATTTTGGACCAGACGTTCCTGAACAATATAGGACACAGAGGGAGAGGCCAGCATACGGATATCGGAAGAAAATTCAGCCGTTCCGCAGATGGCAGTCAGCCGGTCCATAATATTCTTATAGTTATAACTTAAAGTCTCAGAGGCATTCTGGGCCGCCTGCTTCGTCCTCTCAAACTGCCGGTCTGAAAGGATGAAGCTGTAATAAAAAATGGAAATAGCAGTAATCAGCGTAGTCAGAACCAGGGTCAGGATCCCGATTACGATATTTATTTTCCCCATAAGGGAGGCATCTCTAAAGTGCCGGGGTAATTGTTTTTTCACAGCAAGGCCTCCTGCCTGTTTTAAGATCGGTATTTTGCCTGAAAGTCCGAGGGTGTAATGCCATGGACATTTTTAAATGCCCGGGAAAAGGAGCGGTAATCCCCATATCCTACATCATAAGCCACATCGCTGATCGAAGCAGAGGGATTCATAAGAACGCGGCGGGCATATTCCATTTTTTCTGTCAGCAGATAATCCCTTAAATTTACATTTGTCTTATTTTTAAAATAAATGGCAAAATAAGAGGGGCTCAGATGAACCTCACGGGCAATATCCTCGATTTTGATATGGTTTGTGATGTTCGAGTGGATATATTCCTTGGCAGTGCAGATGATGGGATCATCGGCTTTGGATGCATTTTCCTGCACCTGAGCGTATTTGGAAGATGCGTAGCCGTACACAGCGTCGATAAATTCCGACAGCTGGCAGAAGGAGTCGCACAGCCACTGGCGGATCTGGGACAGCTGTTTGAAACGGTAAAGGTCTCTGGCAGTAGCAATTTCTGATATTTCTCCGTGGGAAAAATTGGAAAACTCCTGCTGAACCTGATGGAACAGGGCGTAGCACAGGCTGTAAACATAGTTTGGCGGCGGCATAGGTACATAGAGAAGGCTGTCAATAAATTCATCGCAATAGGCTTTGATCTTATCTCTGTCCTTTTTTACAATATACTGAAAAAGAGGAAGGTAGTCTATATCAGACAGCCGGGTTTTGGGCGGTACGCTGCAGATCGTCTCATAAGTGAAAATGTGGGAGGAGGAATCATACAGCTGATAGGTAAGAGCAGTCAGCGCCCGGTTGTAGGAATAGGAACATTCCATCAGTCCGGATACCGTATCTCCGACGCCGATCAGGGGCAGCGAAAGTCCGGCATTTTTTAAGGATTTCAGACAGCGCAGGGCAACATGAAAGGGGATCAGGCTGGAGGTATTGAAGATTCCGATGAGCTGTTTGGCATCATGCTTCCAGAAAATGCATTTTTCACCGGCAAATTCCTGATTCAGCTGCTTTAAAACAGGATCAGGGGAGAATGAGGCTGTGCCGGAAGAAAGGGTTTCTTCAAATATAAAAGCGCAGACATAGCAGGAACTGTCGCTTAAAGGCAGCTGCGTATCGCACAGCATCCGGGAAATAATACCGGATTCCAGGATTTTCCCATCAATGAGATTATTGAAAAAATTAAAATTAAACTGCTCCTGATACAGACGCCGGGTGCTGTGACGGCTCTGGCTGGTTCTTTCCATAAAAATACGGCAGATTTCGTCCGTAAGCTCGGTACTGTTCAGAGGCTTTAAAAGATAGGCCTTGGCTCCGTACCGCATGGCCTCCTTTGCATAAGAAAAGTCATCATAGCCGCTTAATATGATAAAATCGGTAGAGATTCCCGCATTGCGGCAGCGCTCAATGACCTGGATCCCTGTAAGGTCTGGCATCCGGATGTCGATAATGGCCAGATCCGGCTTATATTTAATGATAGCATCTAACGCCTCATGGCCGTTGGACGCCAGGGCTGCAATACGGATTCCCAGACTTTCCCAGTCGATTGCGGTTTTTACTCCTTCCAGAACGGAATATTCATCGTCTGCCAGAACAGCAGTAAATTCAACGGTATTTTGTTCCATGAGGGTCCTCCTGTGGGCGAAAATAAATAGATGATGGTACAGACAGATAATCAGAAATATGGTGTGATTTCGATTATATACGCCAGTATAATGACTGTCAAGCATGGGATTTGTTACATGAGACAGCATAAAAATTGTTACATGGAAGATAAAATATGTCCTTCTGATTGTGAAAAATAAATGATAAAGTTATGCCATCGACAGGTAAGAAGGAAACAGAAAATAAAAAATTTTAAGGAGGAAGTTATGAGAAAGAAACGTTTCATCAGCATTGCTCTGGCAGCAGTGATGGCAGCTTCTGTTGTAGGCTGCGGTTCCGGTTCCGACACGGCAGCAAATGTAGAAAATACCCAGGCAGAGGGCGGAGAAGCCAAGGCTCCTGAGGGTGCGACTACAGTAGAGGTATGGACAGAGGACCGTCACGATCTGGAGTATGTAGAAAAGATGATTGATCAGTACAATCAGAATAATGATGACAATATTTTCATCAATCTAACTGTTATTACAGAGGATTATAAGAATATGCTGGCTCTGGCATATAACGGCGGAACCGCTCCTGATGTTGTAGGCGCAAACAGCCTTCCATTAAATACATTTGCAGATACAGGAATTCTGATGCCTTTAAACGAGTACATTGATTCCGATGAAACCTTCCAGAAGGTAAACGAGCCATATGAGCACGCATATGAGGGCGAGAACACAAGAAACGGAAATATCTACTTTGTATACAGCGGTATGCGTTCCGGCGTTCGTGTAGAATATAATAAGAATATTCTGGAAGAGTGCGGTTATACAGAAGTTCCTTCCAAATTAGAAGATTACATTGATATGGCTAAGGATATTACCGAAAAGGGAGCAGGCAACTATTATGGTATCGGATTTACATCCGCATCTACCTTTGAGCGTCTTCTGGAAATGTCCGCTCAGGTTTCCGGTATTTACTATTATGACTATGTAAACGGAAAATATGACTTCAGCGGCTATAAGGATATTGTTGAACTTGGAAAGAGATTTATTTCTGAAGACATCGCATATCCGGATCAGCAGGGCGTTGACAACATGAGAGCGCTGTTTGCAGAAGGCCAGTTTGCCCTGTGGAGCAACGCTTCTCAGGAAGCCAGCGTATTTACCAATCAGATTCCGATTACCGAGTTTGAGTGGGGCGTAGCAGAGGTTCCGTCCCTGACAGGTGAGATTGAGGGCGCACTGCAGACAACTCCTTCCAAGGCATACGGTATCGTATCTACCTCTGAGCATAAGGATGAGGCATGGAAGGTAATTCAGTACTTCCAGTCTGAAGAGTTCTTAAAAGGATATCTGGAGAGCGGCCACTGCCTGCCGATCAGCACCTATATGGATGCTGCAATCGACAAGACCAAGATCGGACGTATGGCAGATTTCTCACTGCTTGATTATGAGTCCGTATATCCGAAGCCTCCGGTAATTAACCTGACAGGAGATGACTACAGAGTTGTGCTTTGGAATGCAGTAATGGATTATGTAGACGTAGATGAGGCCATCGAAGATCTGAATACCCGTTACAATGAGGCTCTGGAGGCAGACGTGGCTTCCGGCGCTACCAAGAGACTGGTGATTTCCGATTATGATCCTCTTCATCCAAGCGACGGAACGATCACATATCTGGATAAATAAGCAATAATTGACAGAGGGGATCCGGCTGCTGGAATGTACCGGTTCCCCTTCGGTTTTTACAGCCTGTATGCAGGAGGTTTTAGATGAACACGAAGAAGAAAAAATTTAAGATTACAAGGGACGGTATTGCGGCGGCGCTGATGCTGACTCCCTCCACCATCCTTTTAGCTGTGTGCTCCATCTATCCATTTATCTGGATTTTCCGGTATGTATGTTTTGACTATAATGGATTTACAGCTACCTATACCGGAAGCCGGAACTTTATGAGAATGTTGTCGGATAAGGCATTCTGGGGAAGCGTGGGACACACTATGGAATACGCAGTCTATAAGCTGGCCTTTATTATCCCCCTGGCGCTGCTTTTAGCTGTACTTTTAAATGCAAAGATGAGAGGAAGCAATTTCTTCAGAGGCATTTATTTTATGCCTACGGTTATCAGTACGTCTATTTCCGGTATGATCTTTGCATTTATTTTTGCAACTCAGAACGGTATTGCTAATGAAATGCTTTTAAGTGCACACCTGATTGATTCTCCCATTAAATGGCTGACCAGCAAGGAATGGGTTATGGTGGCTGTAACGGTACTGGCAGTCTGGGGCGGTCTTGGAAACTATATGCTGTATTTTACTACGGGAATGAACAGCGTGGCAGAGGACGTATATGAATCGGCCAAGATCGACGGGGCAGGCGCAGTCCAGACCTTCTTTTATATCACACTGCCTATGCTGGCTCCGGTTCTTAAGGTTGTTCTGATGCTGGCTATTACCAGCGCATTTAAGGATTACGAGGCGATCATGGTTCTCTCCAAGGGAGGTCCGGGAAACCGCTCTATGGTAATGTTCTTATACATTTACAACCTGATCTTTGGAACTACCAATACAACCACTCAGGCACAGATCGGTTACGGCGCTCTCTTAAGTGTTGTGGCAGCTCTGATCGTAGGTATTATCACAGCAATCTATCTGTTTGTATCCAGAAAACTGGATGATGTAGTATAAGGAGGAAAACCATGGAAAAAGGTCATGCGGTGTATTCCACCAAATCGAAAATTTTACGAGGGATTGTCTGGGTGCTTATGCTGATCCTGGCGCTCTTTATGGTATTCCCGATCCTTTATATCATACTGGGTTCCTTTAAGGAAAACTCAGAGCTTTTAGTAGGCGGAACAAATATCCTTCCAAGCCACTGGGTATTTTCCAATTACTCAGATGCATGGAAGCAGGCTAATTTTGCTACCTACACTATGAACAGTATTTTCCTGGCTCTGGGTGTTATGACGATTACGCTTCTTACATCTACTATGTCCGGATATGTATTTTCCAGAAGGAATTTCCGGGGAAAAGAACTCCTGTACAGCCTGTTTGTAGCGTTTATGTTTATCAATGTGGGTTCTGTTTCATTAAGACCTCTGTTTGAACTTGCGGTAAAGCTGCATATGAATAAGAATCTTTTCTCGGTTATCCTTATTTCGGTAGGAACCGGACAGGCAACTTATATTTTCCTTTGCAGAGGCTTTGTAAACTCCCTTCCAAAGGAGCTGGATGAGGCAGCCAAGATTGACGGATGTACCTTCTTTCAGACCTACCGTCTGGTAATCGTGCCTCTGTTAAAGCCGGTTATGGCTACTATCGCGCTTTTGTCCTTTAGACAGGGCTGGAACGAGTACATTCTTCCGCTGGTATTTACTATGACAAATGATAAATTAAGACCTCTGACGGTAGGTGTAAATATGCTGAAAAATGCAGGGGACGGCGCTGCAGCCTGGAACATTATGTTTGCAGGTGCGACCATCGCTATTATTCCTATGCTTATTACATATTGTATTTTCAGCAGATACTTTATGGGCGGTATGACTACCGGCGCAGTAAAGGGATAAAAATGAGCCGCTTATCTTCAGATAGGCGGCTTATTTTAATAAATGAGCCTGCGGGCGTATGATGAAGGAGAAAACGGATGAAAGAATGGATGCTGGGCCATGACGGATTTATCATGGAATATATGATCGCGGGGCCGAAGGTTACGCCTTTTAAGTCGGATGAGAGGGCGGAAAACCAGCTGGAGCTGGAAGCGCGTCTCAGAGCGCAGATCGTAACGCCTAAAAAGGAGGAATACCAGGTCGATCCCCGATTGGGACAAGAGGCAGAGAACGGGTGCAGATGGTCTGTATGGGCTCCGGGAAATAACTGCTTTATTGACGTATCCCATTTCTACAGCACGCTTCAGAGCGTCAGCCTGTTAGCTGCTGTGAACCTGAATGCAGATACAGCCTGTGAGGTGCAGGCCAGGATCTGGACCTATATGGCAGTGGGGATCTACTGCAACGGGAAACTGGCAGGAGAGGTAAAACGGCCGGTTTATAAGCCGATCCAGTATCAGGATGTGATATTTCAGCTGAATCAGGGAAAGAATCTGATCCTGTGTGAATGTGAGAATCTGGGTGTGCGGGATACCAGAAATATAGTGGGAATCCAGATCGTGAGCCATAGGGAGCACATAAAGACAGCACTGCCGGACGACCGGTTCCAGGAGCAGGTATTTGAGGATACGGAGTTTATGAGGCAGCTTTGTCTGGAACAGGGAAGTCTTGTGATGCCTGAAATTGCAGGGGCAGAGACATCTGTCTGCTTTCACAGGGACAGTCCGGACTATGAGGTTATGTGCCTTCCCCAAAAGGAGATTTCTCTTGAGGGAAAGAAGATCCTGCCTGTGCCGGAAGAAACAGCCCTTATATCCGTAATACGGAAGCGCCCAGAATATGAGCTGAGCCGTGAGCTGGAATTTACAGAACGCCGCCTCCCCTGTTATCCGTCATCGGGTATGACAGAAGAAGAAAACTGGAAGCGGATCTTAAAGGAAATTGCATCTGTGGGAAGCCTGAACCGGGGAAAATTCGGTTTTGCGGTTTTTAATATCCTGGCAAGAAAGCAGCTGGGAATCCATGACCCTAAGGATAGGCAGCGCTTATTTGAAACGCTGGATCTGATCGAGGAACGGGTGGACTGCTCAGATTTTCTGGTCTGCGGCCTGATCCGGTATATGCATCTGTATGAGATGGATGAAAAGCTGCAGGAGAGAACAAAGCAGGTGCTTTTAAATTACCGGTATTGGATGGATATGGACGGGGCGGACGCCATGTGCTTCTGGAGCGAAAATCATTCCCTGATGTTTTACTCTGCTGCCATGGAAGCCGGAAAGCTTTACCCTGAGGAGTATTTCCCGCGGGCCGGCATGAAGGGAGAAGCACTTCAGAAATGGGGACGCAGCCGTCTTTTGCAGTGGCTGGATGATACAGAAGAATACGGTTTTGAGGAATTTTTAAGCACCGTCTATATGTGCGTGACCTTTGCGGCTCTGTTAAATGTGATTGATTTTGCCGAAAAGGAGATTTCAGACCGGGCAAGGGCACTGGAGGACCACCTGGTGGACGAACTTTGTACTCAGACCTTTAAAGGAAGCATCATTGCGCCTATGGGACGGGTTTACAGAGAGGTAATTTATCCCTTCTGCCAGGGAGCACAGTCTCTGATCAACCGGATCGACCCGGAGGCGCCCTGGGCTTACGGAGAGGGATGGCTGGGCTTTCTTTCAGGAAGCACCTACCGTTTCCCACAGGGGATGAAGGAACGGATGAAGCAGGATATATCCTGCCGCTGTACCTCTGGAAATGCTGCCATCGTTCTTGAAAAAACGCAGGATTACTGCTTAACCTCCGTAGAATCTCCCAGAGCAGACCGTGACGCCAGATGGGAAAATATCCGCTCCGGGCAGGGAGAAAAAGTCCATACCCATGCATTTACCAAATCATTAAATGAATGCTTCCATGGAACCTCTGCTTTCGGGCCGGGAATTTACGGTTATCAGCAGCATATGTGGTATGGAGCACTGTCACCGGAGGCAGTGATATTTGCAAACCATCCGGGAGCCACCTCGGAACAATCCGATATGCGGCCGGGATACTGGTATGGAAATGGTGTGATGCCGGCTGTAAAGCAGGTTCCGGGAAAAGTGGGTGCGGTTTACCGGATTCCTGAAAGCCATCCCATTCATTTTACCCATATTTACTGCCCCAGGGACCGGTTTGACCGTGTGCTGAAAGCCGGAAACTGGCTCCTCTTAAAAAAGGATACAGGCTATATGGGATTGTGGTGCAGTACAGAGCTGACGCCCTTTGACGATACGATCTTTCACTGTGAACTCAGGGCTTATGGTGATGATATGGCATATCTGTGCGTCTGCGGCAGTACGGAGAAATGGAACACACTGGAAGAATTTGGAAACTGGGTACAAAGCCTGAAACCGTCTTACTGCCGGGAAACGGGAACCTTAAAAACAGAGGATGGCTTCGAACTTCACTATCAGGCGGTGCAGGACGATACGCAGTATCTTTTATAAAAATAAAAAAGGGAAGGAAAACAGAGAAGAATCTTACCAGGATCAAGGCGCCAGTTATCTTTAAGGCGGCAGAAAACGTAAGCTGGAGCAGCCCAAGGCTCTATATAAAGGATGGAGTAAAGACCATTGTGATGAATCGTCATGTAAGCGATGGAGATCACACAGAAACCGTCCAGGTGGCAAGCAGCAGCCGGGATTTAACATACTGGACAGTTCCGTCCGTTTTTGAGGGCGGACAGCCGGAGGGAGAAGCAGGAAAGGAAGCAGAGCCCTCCCGGAGCTGGACACAGTTTCCGTGGGCAGCAGCCGGGATCCATGCCGTAAGCGCAGTCTGGGATACAGAACTTGAAATGTATCTGGCTGTCTATGAGGGACAGGAAACCACAGGGAAATTGTCCGGGAGCATCGGCCTTGCAGTCAGCAAAGATCTGATCCACTGGCAGAGCTTTTTCAGGGATCAGCCCACCTATCCCGGTCATGGCGTAATCTATGAGGGAGATTACTATCCATCCATTCCTTTTGGAGAGTATATTTATTCCATGGAGCTTCCGGCAGGAGAAAATGTGTTTGATGTGCGTGATTACGGAGCGGTCCCCGATGGAGAAACCCTTTCTACAGAAGCGGTTCAGGCAGCAGTGGATGCTGCGGCAGCCTGCGGGGGAACGGTACTGGTTGCAGGCGGCTATTATTGTGTGGGAACTGTTTATGTGGCTTCCGGCGTTACCCTGTGGATCCAGAAGGACAGCGCCCTGTGTGCTTCCAGAGATTTAAAGCAGTATAAAGACGCCCTGATTGCCTGCGTAAATGCAGAAAATGTAAAAATCACAGGAGGCGGAAAAATCATTGGAAGGGGAGAATATTTTGTCTATCTGCCAAAGAATCCGCCTTTGACGGTTCCTATGGAGACAACTAAGCTTCCGCCCTTTTTATATGATCCCATGGGATATCCGGTAGATTCCATCCGCTATACATACCGCAGCCGGATCCGTTATGCGGAGGACCGCTATGCGGAAGGACTTCCTTCGATTCCAAGACCCATGTACACTCTGTGGGTGCGGGGCTGTACCAATGCGGTGATCGAAAATATCATAATCGAGGATGCTCTGGACTGGACCCTCAGCATTGACTGCAGCCATCAGGTTATGGTACATGATCTGGTAATCAATGGAAACCGCCATGTGGCAAATACAGACGGAATCGACATCATGGGAAGCAGCCAGGTCGAAATCGACCACTGCTTTGTATCCTGTGCCGACGACGGGATCTGTGTGAAATCCCCTATGAAGCAGGGGCATGACGGGATTACCATTGAGGATGCAGATGCAGAAATGAAGGGAACCGAGCAGGTTCATATTAAAAACTGTACCGTCGTTTCCGTAATGAATGCATTTAAGATCGGAACAGAGACATACTTTGATATTAAGGATATTACCGTTGAAAACTGCCGCTTTATGCTGCCGGACATTTATCCGGGAACGGTTTCCGGAATTTCCATTGAATCTGCAGACGGAAGCCGGATCCAGAATGTCCAGATCCGCAATATAGAGATGGACCGGGTCTGCTGTCCTGTTTTTATCTGCCTGAACATGAGAAACAAGTATGGATTTTTAAATGAAACGGATCGGCAGGAAAAAGCCTTCGGAGGAGCCATTGAACATGTTGTAATTGAGCATGTACGGGCTTATAATACAGAGGTTCCGAGTATTATCACAGGCTTTCAGACGGATGAGAACGGAGTTCATACGGAACGCCGTGTATCAGATATCAGGATCCGTGATTTTAAGGCTGTTTACCATGATAATAAGGAGGTTCTGGATATTCGGACTCCTGTTTATGAGAATGTCCGCGATTACCCGGAAAATAACGCATTTGGAGATGTACCTGCATATGGATTTTATATCCGCCATGCAGACAGAGTCACTCTGGAGGACTGGGAGGTTATCCCCAGAACCATGAATACCAGGGAAGCGCTTGTACGGGAATATACAGATTGAGAGGAAAAAAGGATATGAGCACCGTTTATGAGACGATTAAAAATGAGTATGAGGTATGGAAAAAGAAGGTCACAGAGGATGCAGACCTGACAGCAGAGCTTACGGACATGGAGGGAAAGGAAGACCGGATTACGGATGCATTTTATCAGAATCTGGCCTTTGGAACAGGAGGACTGCGCGGCGTGATCGGCGCAGGAACCAACCGCATGAATATTTATACCGTAGGAAAGGCCTCTCAGGGACTGGCAGATTATATCAACCGCCATTTCCCAAAAGAGGAGCGGAAAATTGCAATCAGCTATGACAGCCGGATTAAGAGCAGCCTGTTTGCAAAGCGGGCTGCGGAGGTTTTTGCGGCCAATGGGATTAGGGTATTTATCTATACGGAGCTGATGCCCACTCCGATGCTGTCCTGGGCAGTACGCAGCTTAAGCTGCGCCGCAGGCGTAATGGTAACTGCAAGCCACAATCCTTCCAAATACAACGGATATAAAGTATATGGCCCGGACGGCTGCCAGATCACAACAGATGCTGCAGCAGAAATCCTTGGATGCATCGAAAAAACAGATGCGTTTGAGGATGTAAAAAGGGAAGATTTTGAAACTGCCCTTGAAAACGGCAGGATTTCCTATATCGGGGAAGACACGGTCACTTCCTTTATCGAGGCGGTGAAGGGCCAGTCCATGCTGACAAAATCAGAAGAAAACGTGGATAAAAATATTTCTATCGTATACTCTCCTTTAAATGGAACCGGATTAAAGCCGGTGTTAAGAACACTTAAAGAAAGCGGCTTTACCAATATTACGGTTGTAAAGGAACAGGAGCAGCCGGACGGCCATTTTCCGACCTGTCCCTATCCTAATCCGGAGATACGGGAGGCAATGGCTCTTGGAATGGAGTATGCAAAGAAGTGCAGTGCAGACCTTCTTCTGGCGACAGATCCGGACTGTGACCGTGTGGGGATCGCGGTTCCCAACCGTGAGGGCGAATATGTGCTTTTATCCGGAAATGAGACAGGGCTTCTTCTGTTAAACTATATCTGCAGCATGAGACAGGCAGCAGGGACTATGCCGGAGCACCCGGTTTTTGTGAAAACCATTGTTACAATGGATATGGCAGCCAGAATCGCAGCTGATTACGGAGTAAAGACAGTGGATGTGCTGACCGGATTCAAATTTATCGGGGATCAGATCGCACGCCTGGAAGCAGAGGGAAGAGAGAATGATTATATCCTGGGCTTTGAGGAAAGCTACGGATATTTAAGTGGAAGCTATGTCCGTGATAAAGATGCGGTAGACGGCGCGTTTTTAATCTGTGAGATGGCTGCATATTACCGTTCTAAGGGAATGGGGCTTTTAGAAGTGCTTGAGGGGCTGTATGAAAAATATGGTTTCTGCCTTAACACCCTTCATTCCTATGAATTTGAGGGAATGGAAGGCTTTGAAAAGATGAAGGGAATCATGAACCGCCTTCACACCATGGCTTCCCGTATAGCGGAGGGAGAGGCAGTCTGCATCGGCGGACGAAAGACAGAAGCCGTAGAGGATTATCTGTCCGGTACGATCAGCAGGGCGGACAAAACGACAGAGCCGATCGCAGGCCTTCCTTCCTCGGATGTGCTGAAATTCCGTCTGGCCGGAAATGCGTCTGTGGTTGTAAGGCCTTCAGGAACAGAGCCCAAGTTAAAGCTGTACATTTCCGTGAGTGCAGAAGACAAAGCGAAAGCTCAGGCAGAGGAAGAGAAAATCACAGCTCAGATGGAAGAGTGGTTTTTATAAGAAAAAGAACAGGACTGATTGAAAATTCCTTCTTGACTTTAGCAAGTTAACTTGCTATACTGTCCCTAAAATGTACATCGAAAGATGGAGTATCCCATATACGTCCGCTTAAAACCGGGCGCATACCCCAACAAAAACCAAAGGAGGATCAGTACCATGTCATATGTTGATGAGATTTATGAGAGAGTGGTAGCACAGAATCCCGGTGAGCCGGAATTCCACCAGGCAGTAAAGGAAGTTTTGGATTCCTTAAAGCTGGTGATCGACGCAAATGAGGAAAAGTACCGCAAAGCGGGCATCCTGGAGCGTTTTACAGAGCCGGAGCGCATTATTTCGTTCCGCGTGCCGTGGGTGGACGATCAGGGAAATGTGCAGGTCAATAAAGGTTACAGAGTGCAGTTTAACAGCGCCATTGGACCTTATAAGGGCGGACTTCGTTTCCATCCATCCGTAAATCAGAGTATTCTTAAGTTTTTGGGCTTTGAGCAGACCTTAAAGAACTCTCTGACCGGTCTTCCTATGGGCGGCGGAAAAGGCGGCTCCAATTTTGATCCAAAGGGCAAATCCGACCGTGAGATCATGGCCTTCTGCCAGAGCTTTATGACAGAACTGTACCGTCATATCGGCAAGGATACGGACGTTCCCGCAGGCGATATCGGCGTAGGCGGAAGAGAGGTCGGATATATGTTCGGCCAGTACAAGAGACTGACCGGCTTATATGAGGGCGTTCTCACCGGAAAGGGACTGACCTTCGGCGGTTCTCTGGCAAGAACCCAGGCGACCGGCTATGGCCTTGTATACATGCTGGATGAGATGTTAAAGCACAACGGCAAGGAGATTGCAGGAAAGACGGTAATCGTATCTGGTTCCGGAAATGTTGCCATCTATGCAGTTGAGAAGGCACAGCAGTTTGGCGCAAAGGTAGTTGCCATGAGCGATTCCAACGGCTATGTATACGATCCGGAAGGCATTAAGCTGGATGTTGTAAAGGAGATCAAGGAAGTGCGCAGAGGCCGCATTAAGGAGTATGCAGAGGCAGTTTCTTCTGCTGTATATACAGAAGGAAAAGGCATCTGGACAGTTCCCTGCGATATTGCTCTTCCATGTGCAACGCAGAACGAGCTGAATCTGGAGGATGCAAAAGCTCTTCTGGCAAATGGCTGCTTTGCAGTGGCAGAGGGTGCAAATATGCCTTCCACCAGAGAAGCAACTGATCTCTTTGTTGAGAAGAAGATTCTCTTTATGCCCGGTAAGGCAGCAAATGCAGGCGGCGTTGCAACCTCCGGTCTGGAGCAGAGCCAGAACTCTTTAAGATTGTCCTGGACCTTTGAGGAAGTAGATGAGAGACTTCATAAGATCATGGCCGATATTTTTGCAAAGGCTGCGGATGCGGCAGAGCGCTACGGCGTTCCCGGAAACTATGTGGCAGGCGCCAATATTGCAGGCTTTGAGAAGGTTGTTGAGGCTATGCTGGGTCAGGGAATTGTATAAAACAGAATGAAAAAATGAACTCCCGCGCATAAACGGAAACGGTATATGCGCGGGAGTTTTTATATGGAAATAAAAGTAAAAAAACAATTGAAATGACAAACATTTCCTGATATACTAAGGTGCATTTGGTTACAAAAACGAAACAAAAAAGAAGAGGAGAAGCAGAAATGAAACGACAACTGGCATGTGTGCTGGCTGCCTGTATTGGCCTGCAGCTTCCCCTTGGCGCCTTTAACGCCTATGGAGCGCAGCTGCCGGAATCAGCAGGGCCAATGGAAGCCCTGGAGGAAAGCAAAATCCCCGGTCTGGAATCAGACAGCAGGGACGAGGAAACGCAGACTGAGGAAACAGAGAAAGAAACGATTCCCACTGCAAGTTCATCTGAAAGCCATCGGCAGGAAGATGAAGAGGATGGAGGAACAGAGACAGAATCAGTTCCCACTGCAAGTCCCAGTGAGCCGGTAAAGCCGGGAAAAGAGCACAGAGGCGCTGTTATGGTGGAAATACGGACCCTGCTGCCTGTAATGTCTGCTGTGGATTTTAATGTTGAATTAAATGAAGTCGTATCCAAAAAGGCAAGAGCGAACGAAGACGGGGATATTTACCAGGATTCTCTTACCATCAGCCTGATGCCTGAAGAGGAATCGGGAGAGGGACAGCAGGAAAATGAGACCTTTGAGAATGTTCCAAATGGAATGTATGTGCTTGAGGTAACAGCCGAAGGATATCTTCCATATGAACAGACCATAGAGGTCAGGGATGATACCTCCAAGATCATGATTTTAAATGATTACGGTGATTATGAATATTCTTCCTCCGCTCATCCGGGCCTGATCCGTATGGGTGATGTGGACGGAAGCGGCGTGATTGATAAAGAGGATATGAATGCTCTGGTAGATGCTGTTTATGAGGGCAATCTCACAGGTATGGATGAGGAAGGCATGGATTTAAACCGTGACGGAGAAATCGACCTGGTGGATCTGCAGTATTTTGCCAGCCTTTATAAAGGAAAGGAAGGCAGCGATAATAAATATCCGGTTTCTACGATTGAACGTTCGATCACGGTTCAGGAAGGCGATGTAACCCTTGCATCTCCAAGTGAAGCGACAAAAAGCAATGCCACAAAGGTAGAGGGAACGGTACAGGATCTGTTTAATAATGATACAGAAAGCTCCATAACACTGGAGCACGCGGACAGCGAGATAGATGAACCAATTTCAGAGGCTTATCCGGTTGAACTGGAGCTGGATCTTTCCAGACAGCCGGTGATCGGAGGAATTGTAATTCAGTCTCCGCCTGATTCCGAGGGCGCGATCAGCACTGGTGAGGTAGAAGCAGAGCTGACTGACGGCGAGAAGATCGCAGTAACCATTGACAGGTATGCGAGAACTAAAAAGCGCCGTTCCTTCCGAAGCGGTGCGACTGCCATGATCGATGCAGACGGTGCGATCCTGATTGATCTGAAGAATCAGAAGCCTGTGAAAAAGATCCGTATTAAGGTAACGGGAACCGTATCGGAAGGAAATCTGGCAGAAATCAGCCAGGTGGAATTTTTAGGCGATATGAAGGACCGCATCCCGCCGCCAGCCCAGAATATCCCTCAGAATGTAAGCGCACAGATCGGAAGCAAGATCTTTACCCTTACATGGGATAAAGAGGTAAATATTACAGGCTATGAGGTTTCCATTACAAATAATGGAAAAACAGAAATTATCGAAACAACGGTAAATACGCTGACAGTTGATGAATTTAATGGAAAAGAACTGTTGAATTATGAGACGTTTCTGGTAAAGGTTCGTTCTGTAAACGGAAGCTGGAAGAGCAGTTACAGCGCTCAGATTGCCGTAACACCGGAACCGGACGGTCCGCCACCAGCACCGGAAAATATTTCCATTGAGGGAGGCTATAAGAGCCTTCATATCTCATGGAAAAAGATGAAGGATACAAAGAGCTACAGCCTGTATTACCGCAAGGCGGGTACAGAAGACGAGTTTACAATGCTTGGTGAGCTTACAGGCACAAGCACAACCATCAGCGGTCTGGAAGATAAGACGGAGTATGAGATCTATATGATCGGTCATAATCCTTTGGGAGACAGTCCTCAGTCTGTGATATACTCTGGAAGTACGATTACAGTGGAAGCGGCAAGAATGCCCGCTTACCGTCTGATCAACACAGAGCCGAAGGAAGGACAGGCATTAACAGAGCATATTAAAGAGGTATCCATTGTCACCGGTTCTGTAACAAGTGTTCCGGGTGATGTGGCAGACGGTGATCCCTATTCTTTATGGGAGCTGGATGACTGGGATTCCGGCGCTTACTATAGTTACAGAGGCCCTATTGTGACGCTGGATCAGCCCTATATTATGGATACTATTGCATTTACTGCAGGCCCGAATCAGAAAAATGATTTTAATGCAGTCCGTGTCCGTGCCTGGAACGGAGAAGAAAATGAACCTCAGATCATAAACGGGCGTCTCACTGTCCGGGAGGGTCTGGATAAAAACGGAAAGAAATATTATGAATTTCTGGCAGATAAGCCATTTGAGGCAGATAAGATTCAGCTTAATACGGCTGTACCCAGCTCTACCCGCTATATCAGTATTGCAGAAATCCGTTTTTATGAGTATGATGAGCTTTTAAATGAGGTTCTGTCCCTGTATACGGACGATCTGCATATGACCCTTCGCGAGGATGTTACACAGGAACAGATCACTGAGCTGAGGATCAGGGCTGACGAGGTGGATCCTGTAAGCGGAGAAATGACTCCCAAGAGAGATCTGATCCTGAAGGAGCTGGACAATGCGGAGAAGATCCTGGATCATAATGAGTCTTATAAGGTGATTCATATAGATACTGGGGTATCCAAGAAATATGACAGCCATATTACCTTCAGCGCCGGTCTCAATGGATGGCAGCCTCTGGGAATAGCAGCTCTGGCCGGAGAGAAGGTTGTAGTCTATGTAGGAGCTCCCGGAAGACGTACTGGAGACAATACAAATCTGGATCTTTATGCAACTCAGTACCATTCAGAAGCCAGCCATTTACAGAAAAAAGTAACATCCCTGAAGGTAGGCTTTAATGAAATTACAGTTCCTGCCGTTTCAAGTCTGGGTGTGGAAAAAGGCGGAGCTCTGTATATAGAGTATACCGGAAATAACCCCAATGAGATTTATGCAGTCCGCGTAATCGGCGGTTCTCAGTATCCGGTTCTGGATGTGACACGGGCAGAGACTGCAGAGGAACGCAAAGAACTGACAGACGCCTATGTGGCAGAAATGGCGGAATACGTCCAGAAGATAGAGGAGATGCATAATGAGAACTCTGACAGTGAGGACTCTCACAGCGCCATTTCCGGTCTGGACTATGACGAAAGAAACTGTATTTTAGGTGCAACGGATATTGTATTGGATCAGATGATGTTTTCGATTCCCATTAAGCAGGTATATAAGTCCATTGCGGGAAATGGTGAATCTCAGGATGAAGCAGCAGAGAAGCTGTATCAGTCTCTTATGGCTATGGATGAGATGATTCATCTGTTCTATCAGCATAAGGGATTAAATGCGGCTCCAGTTACCGGAGGAAAAACCTATGAGAAGGACAAGCTTCCAACAACACGTTTAAATATCCGTTATCAGAGAATGTTTGCAGGCGCATTTATGTATGCAGGCGGTCTTCATATTGGTATTGAGTGGGATTCCTGCGCGCTGTTAGGTGGATCAGAGCCGATCCAGTCGGATAACGGCAAATATGTAAGCGGAAGCTACTTTGGATGGGGAATTGCCCATGAAATCGGCCATATCATCAACGAAGGCGCGTACGCTGTGGCTGAGGTCACAAATAACTACTATTCGATCCTGGCTCAGGCAAAGGATACCAACGATTCTGTGCGTTTCAAATATGAGGACGCTTACAGAAAGGTAACTTCAGGAACAAAGGGCGGAAGCAGCGACCAGCTGGGAATGTACTGGCAGCTTCATCTGGCTTATGACGATGGATATAACTTTAAGACCTATGAGGATTATGGGGAGCAGAGAAAGAACCTAATCTTTGCCCGCATTGATTCTTACGCAAGAGATATAAGCCGTGCACCTGCACCGGATGGAGTAAAGCTGACTCTGGACGGAGCGGATAAGGACAATAAGCTTATGCGTCTGGCCTGCGCGGCTGCTGAAAAGAACGTGCTTGAATTCTTCACACGCTGGGGAATGATCCCTGATGCGGTTACAAGGAAATACGCAGAGCAGTTTGACGCAGAAGAGAGAACGATTTACTATATCAATGATGAGGCCAGGGCATACCGTGCAGAGGGCGGAAGCAGTATCGCAGAATCTGTAGAAGTAACAGCCACAGCGCATCAGGATGAAACAGATCCAGGACGCGTGACCCTTACCATGGAAGCTCATGGAAAAGACGGAGCTGCCATGAGTGGAACGCTTTTCGGCTATGAGATTACCCGGATCCAGCGCCGCTACGGAAAGGAAGAGCGCCAGGTTGTGGGCTTTACCCAGGAGGATACCTTTACAGATGTGATTTCCGGAATCAATAACAGGGTGGTTGGATACGAGGTAAGAGGAATCGACTGGTGCATGATGCCTACAAAGGCTTATGTCCTGGCTGATGAGATCCTGGTTTCCCATGACGGAAGCATGGATAAGGCAGACTGGAGCATTACCGTAAATACCTGGTCTAAAACGGATGAAGAGGTAAACGGGGATGTAAACAGCGAGGAAAACCAGTTTAACCAGTCCTGCAGCGGAACTGTCAGCAGCGCAAAAACCATGATTGACAATGATCTGGATACTGTGTATGAGGGAACAGTAAAAGCGGAGGAAAGGACAGAGGACGCTCAGGCAGTCATTTCCCTTGGCAGAATAGAAGCCATTGCAGGCGTGAAATACACATATAAAGGAACCGGGGAGCCGATTAGGGCTTACTCCATTTCCATCAGCGAAGACGGAACAGACTGGAAGGAGATTAAAAAAGGAACCTTCCGGCTGGAAAATGGCGTTGCAGCCGTACATTTTGACAAGGAAAATGACGGAAGGTACTATATCTATGATGCAGCCTATGTGAAGATCACTGCTCTTGGTTCTGACCGCTTCTCAGCTTCGGAGATCGATATTCTCAGCCCCATCGGCGACAGTGTTCAGCTGGATCAGTTTGGAATCCTGACAGAGGATGCGGTGTTTGAGCATTCCGGAAGCGATAATGGCAGTGAAGAAGGCACAGCAGCGTATTCCGGCGAAAAACGTACTGGAAGCAATGCAACCAGAATCCCCAAGGGTTCCATCGTATTTACAGGACGCTATAAAGGAAATCCTGCTTATAACATGGTGATCCTCTATGATGAAAAGGGCAATGTGGTCGGCGGAAAGGACAAGGACGGAGATACAGCTGCAGATCAGCTGATCCTGGCTCCCGATCCAAAGGACGGACAGTTAGGAGAGGTCTCTGAAGGAAGCTGGATTTACTATATTGAGCCTAAGGATCAGAATGACATGGTGGAACGTCCTGAAAAGGTTCGGGCAGAGCTTTATCGTGTCCAGAATGGGGAAACCAATGAAGGCGACCGCCTTGTAAGCGATACTCCATTTATGGCGGTTCCGGCAGTTCCGGATCCTATTCCGACCATCAAGCTGGAAAACAGTCAAACACCAAACAACGGAGAATAAGATAGAAAAATATGAAGAAGAAATCAATTTTCGGCTGTCTGGCCATTATCTGCCTTCTTCTTGTGCTGATCCCGCCCGTGCTGACACGGGCGGAAAAGCACAGCCTGATCACATGGGAAAAGAAGAGCAAAAATGTAGTAAGTATGTATCTGGAGCTTCAGGAAAAGGAAGCGTTCGAGGAAATTAAGGCCTTCAGCCTGACACTGAATTTTGACAGTAAGGAAGATCTGTCAGAGGAGCCTGTTTTTAAATTCGGATCTGATTTTAAGGGGGAGAAGGTATCGGTTCATGAAGAACGGTACAATGAGGAAGATCAAACCATGAAGCTGTATGTAGCCGGAAGGGATACCGTCCTTGAAAAGGGAGAAAAGGTCCTTCTTGGAACCATTACCATAAAATCGGATGAAAATGTGACGATTTCCGTAGATGAGAATGATTTCCAGATTGTAGACCGGTTCCATGAAAAGGGGATGATCACAGAGTTTGGAGATTTTGAGCCATATGAAATGATCCTTAAAAAAGAGGAAGAAACCACCGTTCCAGAAACTACCGTTCCGGAAACAACTGTTCCGGAAACTACAGATCCGGAAACCATGATTCCTCCATCTTATGAGGACAGCGAGGATGAGGAAGAGGTTTATGAGTATGAAGTCCAGCCTCAAAAGGAGGAGGCTCCTGAGCCGAACGGTCAGTGGATGCAGAACGAAAAGGGCTGGTGGTTCGCTCCTTTAGACGGCACATATCCTGCAGACAGCTGGTATGAATGCTCCTCAAATGGTTTTAAGGCATGGTATTATTTTAATGCCGAGGGCTACATGAACAGCGGCTGGTTTACAGACCGTGACGGAAATACTTATTTTCTCCATGACCAGAACGACAGCAGAGCCGGTTCTATGTACACGGGCTGGAACTGGATCAATGGAAAGTGCTATTACTTCCAGGATACTCCCGCTCCCAACCGCCCGGTTGGTTCCATGATAAAGAATGGAATGACGCCGGACGGCTATATGGTAAATGAAAACGGCGAGTGGATTATAGATGGGAATGTACAGTTAAAGCAGTAATACAAAAAAACTCCGCGGTAGCCTTTTATGGTTTTGCCGCGGAGTTTTTTTCTGGAAACAAAAGGAAAATTATGGTATATTAAAGGGGCGTAAAAAAAAGGAGAAGAGGGTATGACATACGAAGAAGTATTTTCACAGGTAAAGAAAATTTTTATGGAGGCAGATGTAAGCGGGGAAAAGGAGCATCTGGCATTCCAGTTTAATATTGCAGGTGAAGGAGAAGGCGCTTTTTATGCTGAGGTAAAGGAAGGCGTACTTTATGTAGAGCCCTACGAATACTATGACAGAGATGCCATTTTTACCTGCAGCGCAGAGACGCTTTTTAAGCTGGCAGGCGGAAAGCTGGACCCAATCTTTGCTTTTACCACAGGAAAACTGAGGGTTGAAGGAAATCTGGAAAAAGCCATGAAGCTGCAAAGCTTTGTGAAGAAAAATAAATAGAATAAAATTAAAAGCAGTCGGCAGGAGCATCCGGATTCAGGCTCCTGCCGGCTGTTTTGGACTTATTTTGCCTCTGCTGTAAACTGTTTATCAAATTCAGGATTGAAGAAATAGAAGTTTTTGCTGTCCAGGCTGTCCTTTATCTTTTCCAGAGCTTCACCGAACCGCTGGAAATGGACGATTTCCCTGGCACGCAGAAATCGAAGTGGATCCAGTACATCCGGATCATCAATAATGCGGATAAGGTTTTCGTAGGTGCTCCGGGCTTTCTGTTCTGCAGCCAGGTTTTCATGAAGGTCTGTGATGGCGTCTCCCTTAGACTGGAATTCACAGGCATTGTAGGGAATGCCTGCGGCAGCCGCAGGCCACAGTCCGGTGGCATGGTCAATATAATAAGCATCAAATCCGGCTGTCTTTGCCTGTTCTGCCGTCAGGTCTTTGGTAAGCTGAAATACCATAGCGCAGATGATTTCCAGATGAGCCAGTTCTTCTGTGCCGATATCCGTTAAAAGTCCCGCTGCTTCTCTGCATGGCATGGTGTAGCGTTGGGAAAGATAACGCATGGAAGCAGCTAATTCACCGTCCGGACCGCCAAACTGACTGATGATCAGAGATGCGGTTTTGGGACAGGTCTTTTTTATATTGACAGGATACTGGAGACGCTTTTCATAGATCCACATCAGAGAACACCTCCTTCACGATCCCAGGGCAGAGGCCCGTCGGTCCAGGTAAAATGTTTCTGTCCGGGGTAGTCGGTACAGAAGCCGGACTGATTGTTTGTATCAGGGCAGACACAGTCTCTGGTAAGGGGTTCAAATTCCCTGGCAAATTGTTCGAGAAGGTTTTTCCGTCTGGTATTTGCCTGCATAAAGGCTTCAAGTGCAGGCATATCCAGAGGATGGGTATCAAGGTATAGGTTTAGATCATCGGCAGTAAAGCTGATTTCCTGAAGTTCCTTTAACATGGCTTTACGGTCAGACATGAACGTTTCCTCCTTCCTTAAAAAACGGGAGCACGAGGCTCGGAAAGATACTCCCCTGCTTCAGTCCCACAGCCGGAGAAAGGGGCGTTTCCCAGGGCTGGGTAGGAACTGCAGCGATTGCAAGCGTCAGCTTTTCGCCGGGAAACGGGGAATTTCTTTCGTATCCGCAGACAGCAGCGTAAGGAGCGGTTTCGTCTCGATACAGGTTCATTTAAATAGTACCTCTCTTTCTGAACATGTGGATCGGGGCTTTCAAGATCCTAAAACCTGCCTGAAAACCCCGGCGCCGGAAACCGGGCGCTGATCTTAGTATGTCCCGGTTTCATAAGGCTCCCTTTGGGAATGAACGGAAGAAAAGGAATTTGCCGCGTCTATTCTATTTCTGGAAAATATATGGAAATTTTCTTCGAATTCCATCTGCCAGAAAATCAGCTGTTTCATTGGTTCCAAAGGTACTGCTGTCGATCATAATGTTTTTAAATCTGGGGTCATTGGGAAGGAAACCGGCGTAGTGCATATGGTATTGATCCCGTGCCTGGTCAACAGACTGAATCATCCGTTTTGCCTCTGCTTCGCTTAGATTCAGCGTATTAACGCAGTTTTCCAGACGGGCTTCATAGGGAGCATAGATGTAAATATGGAGACTGTTGGGATTTTTTGCAAATATAAAATCAGAACAGCGTCCCACTATGATGCAGGATTCGCGTTCGGCCAGAAAACGCATGATATTTTTCTGTGCTTCAAATATTTTATTCTGCATAGCGCTCGTCTGAGTGCCCAGAGGATACATCATGCGCATGAAGCCGTTTCTGGTAGCTTTTTCAGCCTTTTCTTCCAATTGATCGATTTGGGATACCGGAAGACAAAGCTGTTCAGACGCCTGTTCGACAATGTCCCTGTCATAATATTGAATGTTCAGTTTTTCGCTTACCAGCTTTGCAATGGGACGTCCAAGACTTCCAAACTGGCGGGTAATGGTTATAATACATTTTTTTTCCTGTTCCATTTTTTATTCCCCTTCCTGTCAGAATATAAAACCCAGAATTAAAAAGCCTATTACGCTTACAGCAACTGCGATGAGCGAATAGGGGAGCTGAGACATTGCGTGGTCAAAGTTGTCCATTCCGCTTCCCTGTGAGGAAAGAACCATTGTATCAGAATAGAAGCAGGCATGGTTTCCGAATACGCAGCCGGAAAGGATAGCCGCCATGATCAGAACCGGGCTTGCTCCTGCAGAAGTGCCCATAGAAAGCAGGACAGGAGCAACCAGGGAACAAACACCCCAGGCATTTGCGATCATAAATGCCAGAACCGACACGATGATAAACGCGATCATGGGGAAGAGATGGGCAGAAAGAACAGGTCGGGTAATGGCAATAAAAAATTCGGTCATTTTCATCTCAGAAGCAATCTGCTGAAAGGTAAGGGCAGAAATAATCAACGTAACGATAGGAAGCATATCGCTGAAGCCGTTTAAAAAGCAGTCCCAGTATTCGCTGAAAGTTAAAACCTTTTTAACCAGATAAAAAACAAGGGTTGCAAGAAGGGTGACGACCTGCGCTACAACCAGATTGCCGGTTGCAACAGCAACTATAACCAGAACAGCCATAGGAACAATAAAATCCCAGATGTTTCCGTCCTCTCCGCTTTCTTCATTCAGATTGTATTTGCGGCTGGATTCACCATAAACCATCCCGGTTTTTTCCACGCGCTCATAGGCTTCCTTCATTTTTCCAAGCTTTGGGAAGAAACCGAATGAAAAAAGAAAAAGGATGATCAGCGTAACGATAGGATAGATACAGAAGGGAATGGCTTTTACATAAGCCTCAAGCCAGGTGGAGCAGCCCAGAGCCTGTACGCTGTCCTGAGAAAAAAAGATAGATCCAAAGTATACGGCCCAGGATGAAAAAGGGATCAGCACACAGACAGGAGAACCGGTACTGTCGATCAGGTAAGCCAGAGTTTCACGGGGGATTTTTCTCTTGTCATAAACCCCTTTCATGGCTGTGCCGATGGAAAGCACATTCAGATAATCGTCAATAAAAATAACAATTCCCAGAATTACCGTTGTTATAAGGGTTTTGCGCTCCGTATTGCACAGACGGGACACCAGCTTGGAAAAACCATAGTTTCCTTTTGACGCGGTGAGAAGTGCGATAATACTTCCGAACAATCCGCATACCAGAATAAGATAGGCCTCGCTGCTCATGACATTTTCCAGAATTGTAACCCATTGGGGCAGAAAATTCTGTCTGTATAAAAATACAGCGCCAGCAATAGAGCCTCCTATCAGGAAAGGTTCGCATTTTCTGGTAAGAATAGAACCGATTACAATGATGATTACAAGGAATACTGCGATCATACCTAAATTCATAAATTTGCCTCCTTTCAGGCAGAAGGTAAAAGAAGTTTGCACAGAATTGCATTCATAAAAGCCAGTTTTGTGTCAGCATCCTCAACAGATCGTCCGGTCAGCTCTTCAATCCGCTTTATCCGGTAATTGACGGTATTCCGGTGCATATGGAGTTCTTCCGATGTATGGAGCAGGCTGTTATTATTCCACAGATAGCTTTTCAGTGTTTGCAAGAGATCTGTGTGATTTTCTTTGTCATACTCCAGAATGGGATCCAGAGTGTGTTTTACAAAGTCTGCGGCAGGCTGGTTTCCGGGAAGGGAAAGAAACAGACGGTAGAGTTCGGTATCCTCGTAGAAAAGCAGACCTGCTTTATAATTCAAAAGTTCCATAAGCTGTATACACTGAGAAGCTTCCTCATAACTGTTATGAAGGGATTCCACACGATCGGATATGGAGCTGATCCCCATGCGGAGCATCCAGCCGGGGTGATTTTTTTCAGCATATTCAGAGATATTTTTGTGGACTTCCATAATGTGCGGATCCTTTTTCAGGGGGCTGCTGAAACATCCGATGCAGTTATTGCCGAACCGCGACAGGAGCACGGGAATTCCCTGCGCCTGAAAGCCGGACAAAAGAACTTCCATGATGTGGTCGCAGTCGCAGGTCTGAGAAGAAGCAGGACAGACAAGCTTAAGTATAAACACCTGCTGGAGACTCAGGATATCATACCCCTGTTCCTGGCATCGCCGGATAAAATGGTCTGGATTAATGGGATTTCCCAAAATAATATTGGCAAAAATTCCGCTGTCCATCCTCTCTCTTTGATCGTCATAGGCAATGGCATGGCCGATTTCTTCAAAGATATCAATAAGAGGAATGTCTCCGGATATGGAAAAAATGGGAAAATCATGCTGGTTGGCATACGAAAGTATGTTGTCGGGTATGGTTGATATATAATGTTCCCCTACTAAAAGAAGCATACCTGACATATGCAGTGAGATTGCTTTTTCCAATAGCCGGTACAGATTGAAATGAGGGCTTTTGATTACGGGAAGGCTTACGATCAGAAGCTCATTTCCATGAACCCATTTGGAAAAGTTCATATCTTCAGGCTTATACACCCATCGAATCAGGTTGTTCATACCTTCTTTGCCTGCCAGAGGGCGCGCCTTGGCCATGGAGGGAAGAAGGAGCAGATCTTTGCATCGAAACATTTATAAATCTCCTGCTATTTCATAAAATCATTTTGTATCTCATAGGAAACGGGAGCTTTTTTAAACAGGAATTCACCGTTCCTTATACTTGCAGAAACATCTGCCCGTTCACTGACAGCCTCAAATTCATTTTTTGCATCCAGAACAATAAAGTTTGCGGGCTTACCGGCTTCAATGCCGTATGAATTGGTAAGATTCATGGTTTTCGCGCCATTGACAGTGATCAGGTCAAGACAGCGGTCGATCTCTTCAAAGGACATCATCTGGGCAATATGGATTCCATTATCCAGAACATTCATCAGATTTCCATTTCCAAGAGGATACCAGGGATCCTGAATGGAGTCCTGGGCGAAGCACACGTTAATGCCATTTTCAAAGAGTTCTTTCACCCGTGTCAGTCCTCTGCGTTTGGGATAAGTATCCTGACGTCCTTGAAGGTATATGTTTTCCGTAGGGCAGGAGATAAAATTCAAGCCGGATTTTTTCAGGTTTTTCATCAGTTTAAAGGCATAACTGTTGTCGGCAGAGCCAAAAGAACATGTATGGCTGGCAGTTGTCTTTTTGCCGATCCCTTCCATAAGAACAAGGGCGTTGAGCAGTTCCAGAAAACGGCTTTGCACGTCATCGGTTTCATCACAGTGTACATCGATCATTCGGTCATACTTCAGCGCCAGATTTACAATACTGTGGATTGACTGTTCGCCGAACTCTCTGGCCAGTTCAAAATGGGGAATGCCGCCTACACAGTCAGCCCCCATCTTCAGGCCTTCTTCAACCAGTTCCTGTCCGCCTTTGTAGGCATACATACCCTCCTGGGGAAAAGAAACAATCTGAATCGTAACAAGATCTTTAAGCTCTTCCCGTAATTCCAGCATGGCCTTTAGAGAGGTAAGGGAGGGATCGGTTACATCGGCATGTGTACGGATAAACTGTACGCCGTGAGCCAGTTCTTTTTTTACTGCAATAATAGCCCGGGCTTTAATCTCATCTACAGTAAGGTCGCTTTTTGTTTCGCTCCACCTTTGGATTCCTTCAAACAGAGTACCTGTTCCGTTTGCAGCCCCCTGTTTTCTGGCGGTAAATACGTAATCAAGATGAATATGGGGATCTACATAAGGAGGCAGGATGAGTTTGCCCTGCAGATCGATGATTTCACAGTCCGGGGCGGAAATACGGGGACTGATTTCCTGAAATACTCCATGGTCAGTCAGTATTTCTTGTAATTCATTTACGCTCTTTAATTTTGCATTAATAAATTTTTTTCTGCTCATATGGTTCACTCCCTTTTTTAGTAATCGACGCAAATAAAAATGGGACCTGTACTTTATGCACAAGCCCCATTGCTTACTGCCTTTCGATGAACAAGACTATAGCACCTGGTTTTCCTGCCGTCAATAATAAATTAAGAGGAAGAGTTAGTTTTGTACTGCGGAAACAGAAAATGCCTTCCGTTTTGTGCGAAGAGTACAGCATATCCGATTTTCAGCTGTCTGGAAAACAAAGGGAAATTATGGTATACTAAAGAAGTGTAAAAAAGTGATATGCTCCAGATAGGAGCCGGAGTAAAGGTGGTTTTTGACACTACCTGCAAAACAGGAGGGAATATATTATGATAACCAGAAAAGAAGCGGATTCCATAGGCACAATGGAGGTGCCCATGAAGGCGTATTATGGAGTACAGACATTACGCGCGAAGAAGAATTTTCACATTACAGGACGGCCGCTGCATCCGGAATTTATAAAAAATCTGGTGAGAATAAAAAAGGCCGCGGCTTATACCAATATGACGGCCCATATACTGGACGAGAAGATTGGAAATGCCATTGTAAAGGCCTGTGATGAGATCATAGAGGGAAAGCTCCATTCTCAGTTTATTGTAGACGCCATTCAGGGAGGCGCAGGCACCTCGGCCAATATGAATGCTAACGAGGTCATAGCCAACCGGGCGATTGAGATCCTGGGCGGTGAAAAGGGGGATTATACGATTGTTCATCCCAATGACCATGTAAATATGGCCCAGTCTACCAATGATGTGATCCCCAGTGCAGGAAAGCTTACGATCCTGGCGCTGCTTCCGGGCCTTTTGGAACAGCTGGAACGGCTGCACAAGGCTCTGAGGGACAAATCCATTGAATTTGACGATGTGGTAAAGATGGGACGGACCCAGCTTCAGGATGCGGTGCCGATCCGCCTGGGGCAGTCCTTTGAAGCCTATGCGGCAGTGATCGAGAGAGATATCCGGCGGATACGCTCCCTGGATTCAGAGATTAAGGTGTTGAATATCGGAGCTACTGCGGTGGGAACGGCGATCAATGTAAACCCGGTGTACTTATTTCACATTATCCGAAATGTAAACCTCGTCTGTGGCACAGACTGCAGCCAGGCAGAGGATCTGTTTGACGCCACCCAGAATCTGGACGGCTTTGTACATACCTCTGCGGCTCTCAGAGTCTGTGCGGTAAATCTGTCTAAGATCTGCAATGATCTGCGTCTGCTCTCCAGCGGCCCCAAAGCAGGACTGGGAGAGATCAATCTGCCCCCGAAGCAGAACGGCTCTTCCATTATGCCGGGAAAGATCAATCCGGTTATCCCGGAGGTGGTTTCCCAGGTTGCCTACAATGTGATCGGAAATGACGTAACCGTTACTATGGCTGCAGAGGCAGGACAGCTGGAATTAAATGCTTTTGAGCCGGTGATTTTCTATAAGATTTTTGAGTCGATCGATACCTTAAGAGGGGCGGTGGAGACGCTGATCGATAACTGTATTCTCGGTATTACGGCGAACAGAGAGCGCTGCCGTGCTCTGGTAGAGTCCAGTGCGGCTTTGGCTACAGCCCTTTGTCCGGCTCTGGGATATAAAAAATCGGCCGAAATTGCAAAAAAATGCAATCGAACCGGGATTCCGGTGCGCCAGATCGTACTTGAGGAGGGACTGCTGCCGGAAGAAGAACTGGATCGTTATTTAAGTCTGGTGGATATGACCCAGGCGGGCCATCCGGTGGATTACAAATTATAAAACTGCTTAAACAGCAAAAGACCAGGTACTGGGGATACCTGGTCTTTTCTATGTGTATAAAGGGGGGATAAAATGTGTGAAAGGGGGAGGACCCTTTCGGTTTTGTTTACAGTTAGGATTATAGTATATTGGGGTAAGGATTTCCATTGTGAAATGAAAAAGAAATATTGCAAAATGCACAAACTCTGATAAACTGATAGATAACGAAAAATGTGCGGCCGAAGGAAGGGACGGACAGAAAAAGTCAGGAGGAAATGAGGTGTACCAGGAGGTCAGTTTTAAGACAGAGCAGGTGATCTATGCCCATACCCGCAGTGATGAGGCAGACATGGAGTATAAAATGCACTGCCATAACAGCTATGAGATTTATTATATGATAACCGGGAATGTAGAGTATCTTCTGGAAGGAAGATCCTATTGTCCCCGTCCGGGAAGCCTTTTAGTGATCGCACCCGGCTGTTTTCATGGTCTGAGAGTGCTGGATGGAAATGAATATGACCGGATCCGGGTTCATTTTACAGAGGATCTTTTAAATGGAAAGGAGCGGGAGCTTCTGTTAAAGCCCTTTGGAACGGGATGGGGCTGTCTTGAAGAGCAGTTCCCCATTGAATGGTATTTTCATGCAATCGAAGAGTGCGGTACTTACGGGAAGGAGCTGCAGAATATTGCAATTCGCACACGGATCCTGTCGCTTTTGGCGGGTATTTCTGCAATATACGTCCGAAGTGCGGGACGCGTTCATGGAGCAGAGGGACAGGCCCAGGAGATAATCCGGTATATTAACAGCCATCTGAGGGATACGCTGACGGTAGAGGGGCTGGCAGAGCAGTTTTTTATGAGCCGAAATCATCTGACTTCCATATTCCGCCAGGCAACAGGAACTACGGTAGCCCGCTATATTCTTTATAAGCGCATGACTATTGCAAGAAAAGAACTGGCAATGGGGACTCCGGCGGCTGAGGCTGCATCCAGAGCCGGCTTTGGAGATTATTCCAGCTTTTTCAGAGCCTATCGGAAGATGTTCGGCTGCGCTCCTACCGATAAGACGGCGATGGAACTTCCCGATATGGATAAGAGCGGAGATTTTTAGGCAGTTTCCTAATGGGGCCTTTATGCCGTCTTTATACAATCTTTATACCAGCGTTTTTACTTTTAACACAATCTTTTTGAAGGATGTGGCATAATTAGCAATTACAGAGACAATATAAAGACCGTATAAAGAGACGGTTTTTATGGTGTCCGTTAACCGGAGGGATATTATGATGAATGTTCAGGGCAGAAAAAAACATATGACGTCCGCTCAGATCATTATTTTCGGTTTTATGGTAGTGATCTTTATGGGAGCACTGCTCCTCATGCTTCCCATATCAACCAAAGGACCAGGGGGAGCGCCCTTTTTAGACGCGCTGTTTACCTCTACATCTGCCGTATGTGTTACAGGGCTGATCGTACATGATACTGCGACCTACTGGACGGAATTTGGCCAGTTTGTGATCATTTCGCTGATTCAGGTCGGCGGTATGGGCGTAGTGACTGTGGCTGTGGCCGTGGCTATGGTGTCTGGAAAAAAAATCGGCCTGAGGGAACGAAGTACCATGCAGGATGCTATTTCTGCACCCAAGGTAGGAGGGATCGTCCGTTTTACGGGCTTTATCCTCAAAGGTACGTTTATCGTTGAGCTGACGGGCGCTGTCTTGATGGCGCCGCAGTTTATTAAGGATTTCGGCTTTGTTAAGGGAATCTGGTATGCAGTATTCCACTCGATTTCCGCATTCTGCAACGCAGGTTTTGACCTTATGGGCGTAAGAGAACCCTTTTCCTCTCTGACCCATTATGTGGGCCATCCGGTCATCAATTTTGCCATTATGATGCTGATTGTAGTGGGCGGTCTGGGCTTTCTCACATGGGAGGATATATGGGCCAACCGGCGGTGCTGGAGAAAATACAGGATGCAGAGCAAGGTGATTCTCACCACAACGGCTCTTTTGATCCTGATCCCGGCAGTGATTTTTTATTTTCTTGAATTTAACGGGCCTGAGTGGCAGGGACGGGGCGCGCGTATCTGGGCTTCTTTATTCCAGTCTGTAACGCCCAGGACTGCGGGATTTAACACGGTGGATCTGACAGCCATGAGCGAGCCGGGACAGCTTCTTACAGCGATTTTGATGCTCATAGGAGGTTCGCCGGGGTCTACGGCAGGCGGTATGAAAACGACTACTCTGGCAGTGCTTTTGCTGTCCGGCTGGGCAGTATTTTACCGCAAGGAGGATACGCAGTGCTACGGGCGGCGTATTTCAGAGGAAACCGTGCGTTATGCGGCGGTTGTAATGATGATGTATATCACACTCTGTATCGGAGGCGCGCTTGCTATCAGTTATCTGGAAGGCCTTCCTATCTTAACCTGTATTTACGAAACAGCCTCTGCCATTGCTACGGTAGGATTGACCCTTGGCATTACGCCGGAGCTGGGAACGACATCACGGATCATACTGATTCTTTTAATGTATTGCGGAAGAGTAGGAGGACTGACACTGGTCTATGCGGCTATTTCCGGAGTGAAGCCTCATGTTTCAAGGTTGCCCCAGGAAAAGATTACTGTGGGATAAAAGAAAGGGAAATGACTTATGAAATCAATTTTACTTATTGGACTGGGCCGTTTCGGCCGTCATGTGGCAGAAAAATTATACGAGCTGGATCATCAGGTTATGGCGGTAGATAAGCAGGAGGACCGCGTGGAGGCGGTTATGTCATATGTAACCAATGCCCAGATCGGAGACAGCACCAATATGGAGTTTTTGGAAACACTTGGCGTAAGCAATTTTGATGTGTGCATTGTCGCCATTGCCAGCGACTTCCAGAGCTCTCTGGAGACAACGGCTTATTTAAAGGATCTGGGGGCCAAGATGGTGGTTTCCCGTGCTTCCAGAGATGTACACGCCCGGTTCCTGCTGCGGAATGGTGCAGATGAGATCGTCTACCCAGAAAAGCAGGTGGCAAACTGGACAGCTATCCGCTACAGCTCAGAGCATATATTTGACTATGTGCAGCTCAGTGACACTCACGCTATTTTTGAGATTGAAATGCCTCAGAACTGGGTGGGAAAGACCATCGGACAGGTAGACATACGAAAGAAGTTCAATATCAATATCATGGCTCTGAAGCGGGATGGAAAGCTGGATATGGCGATCCGGCCAGATACCATGCTTACCGATGATGCGACCATGCTGGTTCTGGGTGAGAGCCGTGATATCCAGAAATGTTTTAAGATATGAAACCATTTTCCCGTAGAACACACAGCATTATAAGAGATGGGGGACGGGCTGCGGGAATTCTGATCGCGGCTACGCTGGTGGGACTCCTTTTTTCAGGGCTTAAGATCCCGGAGGCGAATATTATCGCCGTGTACATCCTGGGTGTGCTGATTATATCTATTATTACAAGCAGCTGGATGTACAGTTTTCTGGCCTCTGTGATCAGCGTACTGGCCTTTAATTTTTTGTTTACAATCCCGCGTTTTACCCTGCGGGCCTATGACCCCAGCTATCCGGTGACCTTTGGCATCATGTTTCTGGTAGCCCTTATTACCGGTTCTCTGGCCTCCCGGATGAAGGAATATGCCAGGGAGTCCGCCCAGGCGGCCATGCAGATTGAAAAGGAGCAGCTTCGGGCTGACCTTCTTCGGTCCATTTCCCATGATCTGCGCACTCCTCTTACCTCTATTTCCGGAAATGCCAGCAACCTGCTTTCCAATGAAAATGAATTCAGCCAAGAGACGCGGATGCAGATCTATGGGGACATTTATGATGATTCCATGTGGCTGATCAAGCTGGTGGAAAATCTGCTGTCTGTCACACGGATTGAGGACGGACGGATGGATCTTCGGATGTCTGCAGAGCTTATGGATGAGGTCATTGCCGAGGCGATGCGCCATACGGATCGGAACCGGGACGGACGGAAGATCGAGGTAAGCAGTGATGAGGAGTTTATTTTGGGAAAGATGGATGCCAGGCTGATTGTCCAGGTAGTGATCAATCTGGTGGACAATGCTGTAAAATATACGCCTGAGGGAGCCCAAATCCGGATCCATACAGGAAAAAAGGACGGTATGGTGGTGGTGTCGGTCAGCGATACAGGTCCTGGAATACCGGATGAACAGAAATCAAAAGTATTTGATATGTTTTATACAGGAACAAACCGGGCGGCGGACGGACGCAGGAGCCTGGGACTGGGGCTGGGACTGTGCAGATCCATTATCCGGGCGCACGGGGGAGAAATATGGGTATCAGACAATAAGCCCCAGGGGGCTGTATTTACATTTACACTGCCTGCAGAGGAGGTAACACTGCATGAATAAACCATTAATTTTAGTGGTCGAGGATGACGCTCCGGTGCGCAATCTGATCACTACCACATTAAAAGCAAACGATTACCGGTTCCAGACAGCAGCAAACGGGGAAGCGGGAGTTCTGGCAACTGCTTCCCAGAATCCCGATATTATCCTGCTGGATCTGGGACTGCCTGATATGGACGGCATGGAGGTTATCAAAAGGGTACGCAGCTGGTCGAATGTTCCCATTATTGTGATCAGTGCCAGAAGCGAGGATACGGATAAGATCGACGCTCTGGATGCGGGGGCAGATGATTATCTGACGAAGCCCTTTTCCGTTGAGGAGCTTCTTGCCAGACTGCGCGTCACCCAGAGGCGTCTGGCAGTTATGAACGGCGACGGGGCGGGAAGAGAATCCGTATTTACAAACGGAAGGCTGCGGATCGACTATGGAGCAGGCTGCGCTTATCTGGGAGAGAAGGAAATGCACTTAACGCCGATCGAGTACAAGCTGCTCTGCCTCATGGCCCAGAACGTGGGAAAGGTCCTGACCCATACTTATATCACGCAGAAGGTATGGGGAAGCAGCTGGGATAATGATATCGCCTCCCTGCGGGTATTTATGGCAACTCTGCGTAAAAAGCTGGAGAGCGAGCCCGATTCCCCCCAGTATATCCAGACCCATATTGGAGTGGGGTATCGGATGATGAAGGTGGAGTAAAGCTGCGCACCGGACTTCAGGATACGCCGGAGGCGGTGCAAAATGCAGAGACGAGAAGGAGTTTTTTCTTGACATTCTCCTGAAATGCACTAATATTGTAAGTGTTTACATTTTATAGTATGAAAGAGAATGACAAGGGAGAACACAGTATGACAAAGGATATGACGACCGGAAAAATAATGCCCATGCTGGTGCAGTTCACAGTTCCGCTTGTGCTGGGGAATTTATTCCAGCTGACATACAATGCGGTGGACAGTATCATCGTGGGCCATTTTGTTGGAAAAGAGGCACTGGCGGCTGTGGGAATCTGCAATCCCATTACCACTCTGATGATCCTTTTTCTCAACGGACTGTGCATGGGAGCAGCCATCCTTATGGGAACGCAGTACGGAGCCAGGGATTATGATACGCTTCACCGGCAGATCAGTACAACCATGATATCGGGAATGGTATTTTCCATCATTCTGACCCTGATCTGTGTTATATTTGCAGAACCGATCCTCATGCTCATGCAGGTTGATCCGTCGATCATGCAGATGACAAAGGAGTATCTGCGGATCATTTTCTGGGGTCTGATGTTTACCTTTTTATATAACTTTTTTTCCAGTACTTTAAGGGCTCTGGGGGACAGCAATACGCCCCTTTATTTTTTGATTATCAGTGCAGTATTAAACATTTTCGGCGATCTGTTTTTTGTAGTCGTATTAAGGGCCGGAAGCAACGGCTGCGCCATTGCCACTGTAATCAGCGAGGCTCTTTGCTGCCTGTTTTGTATGATTTATATACAAAAGAAGGTACCAATGCTGCGGCTGGGGAAAAAATGGCTGGTGTTTGACCGGAAGCTGCTGAAGCGCACGATTTCCTATGGATGGGCTTCCGCCATGCAGCAGGCTACCGTTCAGCTGGGAAAGCTGGGAATACAGGCTATTGTAAATACCATGGGAGTATCGGTGGCAGCTGCTTTTGCAGTCGTAAACCGGATCGATGATTTCGCCTATACGCCGGAGCAGAATATCGCCCACGCTATGACCGCTCTTATGGCCCAGAATAAAGGCGCAGGAAAGAAGGAACGTATGAGGGAAGGCTTCCGCTGCGGAATGAAGCTGGAGCTGATTTACGGCGTGGCTGTGTTTGCTGTCTGCTTTCTCTTTGCACGGCCCTTGATGCTGCTCTTTGTAAAGGATGAGGAGGTCATCCGCCATGGAGTAAGCTATCTCCATCTGATCGCAGCCATGTATCTGCTTCCTGCAGCTACTAACGGTATCCAGGGCTATTTCAGAGGGATTGGCGATTTGAAGATTACCCTCATCAGCAGCTTTATCAATATGGGTGTGCGGGTACTGGCAGCACTGCCGCTGGTATTCCTGATGGGAATGGGAATTGAGGCCCTTCCTCTGGCCTATATGGCAGGCTGGATCGGAATGCTGATTGCAGAGGTTCCGCTGCTGGTGCGGACTTACCGGAAGGGAATGGATGGGAATTGATACTTGATTTTTGGATGGAAATCATGTATGATATAAAACAGGCTGTGAGAGAAAATGCAGCCTGTCTTGTCTTTTGGCTTTGAGGCTGAGAGATGAGTGGAGTTGTTTCCGTAGCTCAGTTGGATAGAGCGACCGCTTCCTAAGGGCTTGTTGGAGCAATCGCCCAACACTGAAAATTTTATATACGTCCATGTACCTCAGTAGGATAGAGGGTTCGCCTCCTAAGCGAAACGCCGCAGGTTCGATTCCTGTCATGGACGCCAGTAAACAACGCTGTAATCCTTTGTTTTCAAGGGTTTACAGCTTTTTTTGTTATCACGGACAGGGAAGCAATGTATAGCTACTTATGTCCGTGGGAATTTCTAAAAGCCATTTATTTTGCAAGATAGCTTGCTAACACTCATTTAAGGTAGATGATGATTTCATGGATTTTAGCAATTCAAGCAGAAGTTTGTCATTGTCACTGATAGGCTCCGGTGCTTCTGAATGGTGATTGTGTTCGGGTTCCTCTGTATCAAGGGTGTCATAAAATTCTTCATCCAGCTTCTTTGCATTAAGCCGTCTGTCTTCATCCACGATTTCAGAGTAAACATCTGTTACCATTTCTGCTTCGGCGTGACCTGTATCTCCCTGAACAGACTTAATATCGCCATGTGTCATTTTGAGCTTATATTTTGTGCTTAAATGGCGTAGGCTGTGAAAAACAACAACTTCAAAATTGTGTTCCTCACACAGCGTTGTAAATCTGACCCGAACAATGCGGATTTCTACGGGATTTCCATTTTCAAGAGCAATAACGAGGTTATAATCGTTATAGGCACTTCCTAAAAACTCTTTCAATTCCTGCTGGTCTTTCTTGTATTGAACCAATAATTGAGCAAGCGTTGTCGGCAGCCATACGGTACGATTACTTGTTTCCGTTTTTGGGGTCTTTAACACCAGCCTTGTAGTACAGTGGGGCTTCTGGGTTGGGAAAATTTTAATAATATCTTTTTCTTTCAGCTTTTCATTTTAATCTCAAACCCATCCCGGAGGTGGAACAGGTCACTGCCTGACTTGTCCTGCCGGGACGGTTCTCTTAATAACACCATATAGATTTTTTGTACGCCGCCGCCCGCCATCGAGCAGAACGTTTACTCCTAATTGGGGATAAAACAGCTCATGGTCGGTGGTGGCGTGGCTCTCATAGGTATCACGCTGGTACATCTGCTTTCTGGACTCTTCGGTTAAGTCCAAAACTGCTGTCGGAGTAGAAAATCCGACCGGGTGGCGAAAGTCACCTGTTACATAGCCAGAATTGACTGGTCATCAGTTCTGGCCATTTTTCTGTTCTTCTCTGATTTCAGATACAATGTGATGAATAAAGCGCCGGAAATGAGAGTATACTATCCCTTATCAAAGCATGTTCCCCTTATTTTTGAAAAGAAATAAAGGGAATTTTTATTTAAGGTAATTGACTATCCATTAAAATTGAATATAATATAAGGGAAAGAACGGAGGTTAAGGGAATGAGAGATTTTAACTACTCAACAATCCGGGAGCAGAAATGGGATTCTGAGATTCTGGGGCTTATCGCCGCAATCTATAAGGAAGCTGGAAAACAGGAGCTTTACCTGAAGCAGCGCCCGGATGAATTAGAGAAGCTGGTTGAGATTGCAAAGATTCAGAGTACAGAGGCATCCAATGCCATTGAGGGTATTGTTACCACCAATACACGAATCCGGCAGTTGGTTGAGGAGAAAACGACTCCCAGGAACAAAGATGAGCAGGAAATTGCGGGATACCGCGATGTACTTTCTATTATTCACGAAAGCTTTGATGCCATTCCTCTGACAAGAAACTACATCCTGCAGCTTCACAAGATTATGTACAGCCATATGAATAATCCAATGGCCGGACAGATAAAGAATGTCCAGAATTATATCAGCGCCACTTATCCGGATGGTCATACTGAAATTCTTTTCACTCCCCTCGCGCCTTTCGAAACGCCGAAGGCATTGGATCGGATTTGTGAAGAGTACAACAGGGTAATCGGAAATATGGAACTGGAGCCCTTGATTGCAGTTCCGGTTTTCATCCACGATTTCCTATGTATCCATCCCTTTAATGATGGAAACGGGAGAATGAGCCGTCTGCTGACTACACTGCTTTTGTATCGCTCTGGGTTCTACGTTGGCAAATACATTTCTCTGGAAGCCAAGATCGCGAAAAACAAGGATTTGTACTATGAGGCACTAAGCCGTTCGCAGCATGGCTGGCACGAAGGAACCGAGGATGCAGTTCCATTCATCAAATATTTGCTGGGTACCATTCTGGCTGCATATAAGGACTTTGGAGATCGGTTTGCTATCGTGGAGGAGAAACTTCCTGCCATTGATATGGTCCGAAAAGCCACCCTGAATAAAATCGGTCGTTTTACGAAGCAGGATATCAGGGAGCAGTGTCCATCACTGAGTCTTAGTTCTGTTGAAGGTGCACTGAGAAAATTGGTTGCAGCCGGTGAATTAAAACGCGAAGGTACGGGAAAATCTACTTGTTATATTCGTTTGAAATAGCATAGAAGAGAGGTTGACAAACTGAATACATTTACATAGCTGGAACTGACTGATCATCAGCTCTGGCTATTTTTTTATGCCCTTCTCCAGCTGTAGGTGCACATGCGGTCTCGAGAAGGGCTTCTCCGTTACTGCAGCAACAACCTGAATCAGTACGCAAAACGAGCCAATGAGACCGGCTCCATCTATACGGAGGATATCAAAGATTTGCAGAACAGGCAGAACGAGATCCGGGAAATTACGAAGGAGATCCTTGCCAGACTGGCAACGATCCAGTAAAAACGGTGTGGCAGGTATGCTGTCACACCGGATACATAAGCGACATCTTTGACATGAAATCAATCGCTTCATAAATTATCATTAGAACCGACAATGGAGGACGTATATATGTGGTTGATCAAACTCCCGTTTAGAATAATCGCACTGCCGATTATGGCAATCGTCGCTGTATTCTCAATTTTTTACTCCCTTGCATTGAACCTTTCCGCAATGGTCGTCGGCCTTTTATATCTGGTGCTGGTCGTCTGCATTGTGATGCTTTTGTTTCAACACGTCTGGATCTATGCTGCACTGGTTTTTGGATTTGCAGTTCTGGTGTTCCGGGCAGTGATGTTTGCTGAAATGATCTCTTTGGGACTGGAAGCGCTGACGGGCAAGCTTTTGCAATTCATTTTTTCATAATAGTTTATAACATACCGGACCTGGGAAATAAAAAAACTCCTCAGGTCTTTTCTTATGCCAAAATTCGAGAAAGGAGCAGATGACCACGGTAGCAACAAGACTCATTTCCCTGCATGTAAACAAGAGGAAAACCATTGCTCAGAGTCTGGGTGACAGAACGGATTATGCAAAGAATCCGGAAAAGACCGAAAAGGGCGAACTGGTCACCGGCTATCAGAGTGACCCGATGACCGTGGACGAAGAGTTTATGCTGTCCAAGCGTCAGTATGAGCAGATCACCGGTCGGCAGCAAAAGCATGAAGTGATCGCCTATCAGATCCGCTAGTCCTTCAAACCGGGAGAGATCACGCCGGAGGAAGCAAACCGATTGGGGCATGAGCTGGCCCTTCGGTTTACCAAAGGAAAGTATGCCTTTATCGTGGCAACGCACACGGATCGAGCCCATGTGCATAATCATATCAGCAATCGAACTCCTCAAATTGCATTATTTGATTTTAAGGCATTTTTGAATATTTCGATGCTCTTGGTTGAAAGTGAAAATGCAAAAGTTCTCCGGCAGATCATGTTGGATATTGTTATTGATTTCGTTAATCAAAGGACGGGCGGTTCGACAAAATATATCAATCAACGTGACAGGGATTTTATCAGTGCGTTTTTGCAGGAAGAAAACTATAGACGTGAATTTACTGATGCTCTTAGAGACTATGTTTCCATGGGAAATAGCAAATATGCAATTTATACGGATAAAATTTACCAAAGCATTTTTCGAGAAAAAGCCCAGGAATATAAGCAGGTTTTACATTTGTCTAAAAGAGATAGCGTCAGAGATACGATGTATTCTGAGGTCTTAGATCTAATTGCGTCTTACGAATGTGGATTAGCGGCAATGATTAAGGATCAGTCTACGCAGTTGGGAAGAAAACTAAATAACTGGGAATTGTCAGATTTGTTTTCAGCCTTTGAGTCATTACCTTTATGGAAGCCCCTGATTCTTAGAGCACGTACCAAAATGGCTAGTAGGGATATGGCTTTACGCGATGCATTTCATATGCAATTGGAAGAGTATATTAAGCCTCTGGAAGCAGAAGAATACGAGAAATTCTTAGGAGTCGCTGGCGATGAACTTGAATTGCTTATGCATGAGAATCAAGATGTATTGAAGAGATTGAAGGAGCGCAATTGATGGCCGATATACACTATATTTCAATAGATGAAGCACGGGATATTCATCTTGCAACCATTCGGAATAGTGGTGGTGGCGATTGCGGTGAACTCGACATAGGGAAACTTGAAAGTGTATTGTGTCATATTCAAAACGATAATTACTATCCCACTTTTTTGGATAAGCTTTTGCATTTGTTTTATTGTTCTTGTAAATTTCACTGCTTTTGCGATGGTAATAAATGGATAGCTATTACTTTAACAGCAATGTCTTTGCTTAAAAATGGTTATATGGCAGTTGCTAATATATACTTTCGAGAAATGGAGAATATCAGTTATCATGTAGCAGCTGGACATATTGATGAAGATTTGCTTCGCAGAATTCTTGCTGCAATACTAACCTGTACATATGATTCTGATGAAGAACTAAAATTAGATATTTTTAATGCAATATCTGTGGAAGATGTTTTTTATTGATTGGAATCGAAAACTTCTTTAGAATGTAATCATGCACCAGCTGGTGTTAATTTATACAAAGGTGAAAAGATTGCAATAGTAGTCAAAACCATATCGCCATCCGGCTGTACTCACTGTATAATATTGAGTAATTTAATAAGGAAATCACGTTATCATTGCTGCCTGCAGAAGACAATGGTAGCCATATGTATGAACTAGAGGTTTCGCAAAGGCTAAAGCCCCAAGGTGGCAATGCCACCATTTTGCCACCCGAAATGCGTTTGACCCAGGCAGATTTCAATTTTCTTATTCAGACACAGAAGAACATAAAAGCAAGTAAAATCAAGGCATTCACGAACATAGGGAAATATTTGGATGCCAGCAAAATAACTCCCAACTTGTACTCCTAAGCGGTAGGTCGGGTGTTTAAGTCACCTCGGGAACGCTGGAAGATGACGCCGTAGTCCTTTACTTTTTGTAAGGGGGTGCGGAGTTTTTTGATTTATATGGTGAAGCTGAGCTTTCATCGAAATTTGAAGACGGAGTCAGCATGATGACAGGATGAAACAGAAATTTCACTTGTATTTCCCATAAAAACTATTTATTATATGTCCATACCCCAATTATCGTAACAAAAATTTACCATATATAAGGAGGATTTCACCATGCTGAACACAGGAATCAAAGCTCCCAATTTTGAACTTCCGGATCAGAACGGAACAATACACACATTAGAAGAATACAGAGGAAAGAAGGTAATCCTGTATTTTTACCCAAAGGATAACACACCAGGCTGTACCAAACAGGCCTGCGGATTTTCTGAGCGGTATCCCCAGTTTATGGAAAAGGGAACCGTTGTTTTAGGCGTGAGCAGAGATACAGTGGCTTCTCACAAGAAATTTGAAGAAAAGTACGGTCTTGTATTTACTCTGTTGTCCGATCCGGAGCGCAAGGTCATTGAGGCCTATGATGTGTGGAAGGAAAAAAAGAACTATGGAAAGGTTTCCATGGGCGTCGTCCGTACAACCTATCTGATTGATGAAAATGGAATTATCATCCGTGCAAATGATAAGGTAAAGGCTGCGGAAGATGCAGAAAAGATGTTGGGTGAGCTGGAATGAGGATCATACTGTCACCGGCTAAAAAGATGAAGGAAGATCCGGATACGCTTGCATATATGGGCCTTCCCGAATTTCTGGATCAGACGGAGGAGATTTTAGCCTGGCTTAGATCAAGAACGCAGGAGGAGCTGAAACGGCTGTGGGTCTGTAATGACCGGATCGTGGGGCAGAACGTTGAACGTCTGGCCCACATGGATCTGAGAAAAAACCTTACCCCGGCAGTGCTCTCCTATGAAGGGATCGCCTATCAGTATATGGCTCCGGCTGTATTTGAAACAGGGCAGTTTGAATATATTCAGGAGCATCTGCGCATCCTGTCGGCTTTTTACGGCGTTTTAAGGCCTATGGACGGCGTGACGCCTTACCGCCTGGAGATGCAGGCCAGGGCCGCTGTCGGCGTATATAAGGATTTGTACGCTCTGTGGGGAAACAGGCTGTATGAGGCAGTAAGAGATGAAAGTGGAATCATCCTGAATCTGGCTTCCAAAGAGTATTCCAAATGTATTGAGGTCTGTCTTTCTGAAGAAGACAGATATATCACTCCGGTCTTTTGTGAAGAAGCCGGAGGAAAGCTTGTGACAAAGGGAACCTATGCAAAAATGGCCCGCGGGGAAATGGTTCGTTTTATGGCGGAAAATCGCATAGAGGATCCGTCAGAAATCCGCAGCTTTGACCGATTGGGATATCGGTTCAGAGAGGAGCTTTCTTCCGATACAAGGTACATATTTGAGAGAGTGAAGGCGGAATAGAACTAGGCTTCAAAGCATACATTTCCCTGTATCCATACCTGGCCCTTAAAACGGCGTCCGGGAACAGGCTCTCCTAAGAGATCAGCAGCGTTGATTGCAGCTGTAAAGAGCAGGTCGTTGCATTCCAGGCCCAGAAGAAAGATTTCTTCTCCGGTAATGCGGTTGATCCTGCGGTCCACAGATAAAATATTTCCAATGACAGAATACTGGTCACACTCAATGCCGGAGGGCATAAAGCAGGTGTCTACAATGGAATAAATATCCTCTCTTGCCACACGGCGTGATACAGAGGAGAAAAGATCAATATCTTCTACGGTCAGTGTTTCGATGGCCTCTTCATCGCCCCGTTTGGCGGCTTCGATGAGACGGCTGCGTTTGCTGGCCGCTTTTTTTCGGTCTTCCGTCTGCTGGGGTGTCTTCTGGACCGGAAGAAGGATTTTTCCATGAATGGACAGAGCCGAGAGCGAAGCGCTCTTTGGAAGAACCGGCTGGCTGTTTTTAAGGCGCAGGCGGTATTCCATCGAATTTTCCATATAAAAGATCAGAGAAATCCCCACTCGGTATTCATCTAAAAGGCCTGCAAAGGTTTCACGCTCCGTATGGCGCTGGATCGAGCAGTCCGCGGTGGATGTGACCTGGCTGCTTTCTACATATGGGAAATAGTATTCCTGCTTAAAGATTCCTCTCTGGCTTAAATGTCCGGCGATGGCAACGCCCATGCCGGGAGCGGTCTGTGCCCGCAGTTCGCAGAACATTTCTCCGTCAGATTCTTTTAAAATATCAGATTTGGAAGCGTCCTTTACAAGCTTTTTTAAAAGCTTATCCAGATCCTGGCGGGAGGTATACTGGCTGAATCCGATGGTTCGCATATATTTGTGCATAATGTCACCCTCTTTCTGAAAAACCATTCAGCCCATTATAGCCTACTTTCATAGAGATTGCCAGTGTTTTTTTCAGGAAACGCAGGGAATTCAAAAAGAGGATATATTGACAGTACATGTTAAGATAATAAATATGATATTAAAAAATGAAAGGAACATCCATGGATCAGCTTACGAAAAAGCCGCTTTTTAATCCCCAGGGCGATACCAGTCTTAATGCAAGACGCATGATCGGGGGAAATACCACAAATCTGAATGATTTTAACAATATGCGCTATACCTGGGTCAAGGACTGGTACCGTCAGGCCATGAATAATTTCTGGATTCCTGAGGAAATCAGTCTGGGACAGGATAAGAAGGATTATCCGAAGCTGGCCCCTGCGGAACGGGCCGCCTATGATAAGATTTTAAGCTTTCTGGTGTTTTTGGATTCCATCCAGACAGCCAATCTTCCCAATATTGGAGAATACATTACTGCAAATGAGATTAACCTTTGTCTGAATATACAGACCTTTCAGGAATGTATCCACAGCCAGAGCTACAGCTATATGCTGGATACGATCTGCAGTCCCATTGAGCGTGACGCTATTTTGTACCAGTGGAAGACAGATGAGCATCTTTTAAGACGCAATACCTTTATCGGGGAATGTTACAACGGATTTCAGGAGAATAAAAGCCCTGAGGCCTTTCTGCGCGTCCTGATGGCAAATTATATTCTGGAAGGAATCTATTTTTACTCCGGATTCATGTTCTTTTACAATTTGAGCCGCAATGGAAAGATGCCCGGTTCTGCGCAGGAGATCCGTTATATCAATCGGGATGAAAATACCCATCTGTGGCTGTTCAGAAACATGATCCGGGAATTAAAGCAGGAACGTCCGGAGCTGTTTACAGACGAAAATGTGAAAATGATGAAGGAACTTCTGATGGAGGGCGTCCGCCAGGAAATCCTGTGGGGGGAATATGTGATCGGGGATCGTATTTCCGGCCTCACAGCCGAAATGATCCGGGATTATATTTATTATCTGGGAAATCTCCGCTGGGTGAGCCTGGGTTTTGACCCTGTCTATGAAGGATTTGAAAAGGAGCCGGAAAATATGGCCTGGGTCAGCCAGTATTCCAATGCAAATCTGGTAAAGACGGATTTTTTTGAGGCCCGGAGCACCGCTTATGCCAAGAGCACGGCCCTGATTGATGATTTATAAAAGAAAAGGATATAATATATGGAAATGATAATGCAGATTTTTAAGGAGGATGCAGAGCTTCAGGTGCTCTTAAGAACCGTTTTAGAGGGAACATGTTCTGATTTTACGGATGAAGCGTACAGTCTTGAGTTTCTGGAGGAAAAATTCCGCAGTTTTGCCAGACCGGGAATGGAAGAGCCGGAGCTTTGGGCGGCTCTCGTAAAAGCGGCAGTGGAGCTTACCAGCGCGCAGTCTCCAAAGTGGGAGCTGATCGCAGCCAGGCTTTTGGGAGCATCCTTCAGGCGGGAGCTGTCAGGACGGCTTAAAGTGCTGGGAATCACGGATTTTTACAGCAAGCTTTGTTATCTGACAGAGGAAAAACTCTATGGGGAATACATTTTGGAACACTATACAAAGGAGGAGATACAGGAGGCGGAGACGTTTTTATGTCCGGAAAGGGATCATCTGTTTACCTATTCCGGACTGGATCTGCTGCTTAAACGCTATGTGATCCGAAGCCGCCGTCAGGAGCCGTTAGAAACGCCTCAGGAGATGTTTTTGGGAATTGCCCTCCATCTTGCCATGGAAGAGAAAAAAGACCGCCTGTACTGGGTGAGAAAGTTTTATGATATGCTCAGCCGGATGTATGTGACTATGGCTACACCTACGCTTTCCAATGCAAGAAAGCCTTACCATCAGCTTTCCAGCTGCTTTATTGATACGGTTTCCGACAGTCTGGAGGGAATTTACAGAAGCATTGACAATTTTGCCCGCGTCAGCAAATTCGGCGGCGGCATGGGACTGTATTTCGGAAAGGTACGCGCGGCCGGAAGCAGCATCCGGGGCTTTGAAGGTGCGGCCGGAGGTGTGATCCGCTGGATCCGTCTTGTAAATGATACAGCAGTAGCCGTAGATCAGCTGGGGATGCGCCAGGGAGCCGCCGCCGTATATCTGGATGCATGGCATAGGGACCTGCCGGAATTTCTTCAGCTCCGCACCAATAACGGCGACGATCGGATGAAGGCGCATGATATTTTTCCGGCTGTATGTTATCCGGATCGGTTTTGGAGACTGGCAAAGGAAAATCTGGATGCTCCCTGGCATCTGTTCTGTCCCCATGAGATCCATGAGGTAAAGGGCTATTTTCTGGAAGATTATTTTGGGGAAGAATGGGAAACGCGCTATGAGGAATGTGTGGCAGATTCCCGGTTAAGCCGCAGAACGGTGACGGTAAAGGAGCTGGTGCGTCTGATTATCAAATCTGCGGTGGAAACGGGAACGCCCTTTGCCTTTAACCGGGATATTGTAAACCGGGCAAACCCCAACAGCCATAAAGGAATGATTTACTGCTCCAATCTCTGTACGGAAATTGCGCAGAATATGTCTCCCATGGAAACCGTCAGCCAGACGGTAGAGACTGAGGACGGCGATTCTGTGGTTGTTACCAGGGTGCGTCCAGGGGATTTTGTGGTGTGTAATCTGGCGAGCCTTTCTCTGGGAAATATTCCTTTGGAGGAGGATGGCGTGTTAGAGGATACCGTGTGGACCGCAGTCCGGGCATTGGACAATGTAATTGGCCTTAATTTTTATCCTCTTCCCTATGCAGAGCTTACAAACCATGCATACAGAAGCATCGGGCTGGGAGTTTCCGGCTATCACCATATGCTGGCAAAGCGGAGGATTAAATGGGAGAGCCGGGAGCACCTTCTGTTTGTGGACAGGCTTTTTGAACGGATCAGCCAGGCTGCCATCGAGGCCAGTGCGGATCTGGGAAAGGAAAAGGGAAGCTATCCTCTGTTTGAGGGCAGCGGCTGGCAGACCGGAACCTATTTTTCCAGACGGGGTTATACGGGAAAACGCTGGAAACAGATTGCCGCAAAGGCAGCCCAGGGAATGCGGAATGCGTATCTTTTAGCCATTGCTCCTACCAGCTCAACCAGTATCCTTTCGGGAACCACAGCCGGTATTGACCCCATTATGCACCGCTTCTATCTGGAAGAAAAAAAGGGAGCCATGCTCCCAAGGGTGGCCCCGGAGCTGACTCCCGAATCATACTGGTATTATAAAAATGCCCATCTGTTAGATCAGAGCTGGAGCATAAAAGCCTGCGGCATCCGCCAGCGCCATATCGACCAGGCTCAGAGCATGAACCTGTATATCACCAACAGCTATACCTTCCGCAAGGTTTTAAACCTGTATATCCAGGCCTGGGAAGAAGGCGTAAAGACGATTTACTATGTCCGCTCCAAGTCCTTAGAGGTGGAGGAATGTGAGAGCTGCTCTTCTTAGAGCAGCCCCATCAGAGAGGGTACGCCCAGAGAAAGTACAGGGATATAGGTAACTGCCAGCAGAAGGATAAAAAGTACAATAAAGTAAGGTAGTAAAGTTTTTGCTACCTGTTCAATGCTGATTTTGCTGATACCGCAGCCTACGAAAAGGACAGATCCTACAGGCGGCGTTATATTTCCCATACACATATTAAAAATCAGCATAACACCGAACTGGATATTGCTCATTCCAAGGCTTTCTGCAATAGGAAGGAAAATCGGTGTGAAGATCAGGATTGCAGGAGTAATATCCATAAACATACCAATTACCAGCAGAATTACATTCATCAGCAGCAGGATCACATATTTGTTAGAAGAAACAGACATAATAGCCGTACTGATGGCTGCCGGGATTCCTGAATATGCCATTACAAAGGACATAGCTGAGGAGGCGGAGATCAGGAACAGGATAATGCCGCTGGTGCAGGCACTGCTTACCAGGATTTTAGAAAAACTCTTAAAGTTAATGCTTTTGTAGCAGAGAGAAAGAATCAGGCAGTACAGTACGGAAATACCTGCCCCCTCAGTTGCTGTAAAGATACCACTTACAATACCGCCAATTACGATGATAATCAGCAGAAGGCTGGGAAGAGCCTCCAGAGTAACCTTTACTGCAGTCTGCATGGATGGAAAGCCTGAGGTTGGATACTTATGTTTTTTTGCATACAAAAAAGCTACAACCATAGAACCAAGCCCCATGAGAAGTCCTGGAACATAACCGGCCATAAACAGTGTGGAAATAGATACTCCGCCTGCAACCGTGGAATATACGATAAATGCGCTGGTTGGCGGAATCAGAAGACCGGTAGGTGCGGAAGCAATATTAGCTGCCGTTGCAAAGGCTGGATCATAGCCCTCTTCCTTCTGGATCGGGTAGATGCAGCCTCCCATGGCAGAAGCTGCGGCAACAGAGGAACCGGAAAGCGCTCCAAAGAGCATATTGCCTACAATATTAGCTAAAGCCAGAGAGCCGGGACACCAGCCTACAAAAAGCTGAGCGAAGTTTACAAGGCGTTTGGCAATACCACCGTTGTTCATTATGTTTCCTGCCAGGATAAACAGCGGGATTGCAAGAAGGGAAAAGCTTTCCACACCGCTGTTCATTTTTTGCATGGTGATAAAGGTAATCTGATCCCAGGAGAGGGAGGATACCGCAGCAACAATAGAAGAAATTACAATGCCTACGGAAATGGGACAGCCAAGGAAAAGAAGGGCTGCAAATACCGCAAACAGGACGGCCGTTGTAATACTAATACTCATGACTCATTTCCTCCTTCAATTTTAATACCTGTCACATCCTCATAAAGATTGATGAGCTGTGCAATAATGATAAAAATACCTGAAACAGGAGCCATTGCATAAACCAGACTTCTTGGAATGCCAAGAAGGGCAGAATAAACCTTCTGGGCGCTCATGGCCAGCTTAAAACCGCCGATGGTGATAATAAAAATGGCAAATATAAGAATCAGGGTGTCAATGCAGATCATAAGGATCCGGCGGCCTTCTGGCTTTAAGCTTTCCTGAAGGAGTACAAGCGACATATGCTCCCTTGTACTGAATGCATAGGCAGCGCCGATAAATCCGGTCCAGATCAGGGAATAACGTACCAGCTCCTCCGTAAATGCGGCAGGGCTGTTTAAGACATAACGTGTAAATACCTGATACAGTACTAAAAACGTCATTACGGAAAGAAGAATTGTTGCAATTCTGGATAAAAGAAAAGTCATCCATTTTTTTACAGATGTTAAAAATTCTCTCATATAGCCTCTCCTATTCTGCTGAATTGATAATGTCAAGCAGGGTCTGTACACCGGGATACTGACTGCAGTAATCGGAAATCATACCTGCAGTAGCCTGACGAAACGCCTCTTTATCCACATCCTCAACAAAGGTGACATCCATGGTTTCAGACGCCTCTTTTTTTGCTTCTTCAATCGCTGTGTTCCATGCAATTTTATGGCTGTCTGTGGATTTTCTGGCTGCCTCCAGAATAATCTGCTGATCCTCGGGAGTAATGGACTTCCATACTTTGGAGCTCATAACCATAACATCCGGAATCATGGCATGCTGGTCGGAGGAAAATACTTTACAGATTTCTCCGTGCTTTCCGGTGGTGAGGGCTGTTTCGTTATTTTCTGTTCCGTCAATAATACCGGTTTGAAGAGAGGTGTACACATCTCCATAGGACATCGCCACAGGAATACCACCTAAGGCTTTTAGCATATCGGTTTGGGATTTCATATCCTGTACACGGATTTTCAGGCCTTTTAAATCTTCAGGAGTGCGGATTGCCTTATCCTTTGTATAGAAAGAACGTGCGCCGGAGGTGTAGTAGGTTAAGGTTACAAAGCCGTCATTCTCTGTGGAAAGGAAAAAGTCCTGCATGGGACGGGAATCCATTTTGTGGTAAAAATCATCGGTACTGTCAAAGATATAAGGCAGCCCAAAGGTATGATACGCTTCATTGTAGGTTGCCAGTCCGGGGGCTGAGACTTTTGTCATAGAAATAACGCCGGCCATCAGCTGCTCCATATTTTCGTTCTCAGAACCAAGCTGGCCGTTTGGAAAAATCTGAACCTGAATTCTTCCATCTGTGAGTTCTTCTACATTTTGTGCAAATTCCGTCATGGCAATATGTACGGTATGAGTTTCGCTGAGCCCATGAGCCAGAGAAAGGATCATAGGATTTTCTCTGGTAGCCTCTGCGCTGGAAGCAGCGCTCTGGGAAGCACAGCCAGAAAGCCCGGCTGCTGCAATAACCAGAGCGGCGCTGATTGCTGCAAGTTTCTTCACACTAGTTACTCCTTTCATACTTAAAAATAGTGATCTGCAGTTTTTGGCTGCAATTGTAAGCTTACATACCGATCAGATCGAATTGCTCAAAGGAAACAAGAACCTGATGATCCTTTTTGGGGTTATTATATTTAATCTGAACGGATTTCAGAGTCTGGCTGTAATACCAGCCGCAGCCAGCCTCCTCAAATTTACGACGGTGAAGGAAATGTGGGAGTATTTCTCCATTAACGCTTACCCAGTAAGGGGCTTTCTCACGGTGGATCATATCCAGAGCGATGGTCTCAACGGAGGTTTCAAAGCTTCCTTCCTGTTTAAAGCCAATGACAGTACGTTCGCCTGCAGTCATGGTGATAACGGTTTTTAAGTATAGCCCTTTCTCATAATCCATGGATACGCCGTCATCTTCATAAAGTATAAAGGAACCGTCTTTGTCAGGCGCACACAGGATGGTAAGTCCTGTGACTGTTTCATTCATCAGATTCATCATCTGGTTTGATGCCATGGGGATCAAGGCGCCGCTTCGCACAAACAGAGGAATGCTTCCCAGATTTACAGGGAATTCGATGGTCTGTCCGCCCTCATATACTTCTCTTGTATAGAAGTCATAGAAGGCGCTTCCTTCGGGGAGATAGACGCTGCGGATTTTTGCGCCCTTTTCCACTACATTTGCTACCAGAAGAGAATCACCGAACATAAAGTTAATTCCGTCCTCATAGCAGGCAGGATCATTCTGGAAGGCGTAGCACATGGGTTCCATAATCGGAAGTCCTGTGGTATGGGCCCGCTCCATCAGAGAATACAGATAGGGGAACAGGCGGTAACGCAGCAGAATTGCGCTGCGGATGTAGCCGGTACAGCCGCTGTACATCCAGGGTTCGGTAACGGTGTTATCCGTATTGGTAGAATGGATGGAGAAACGGGGCTGGAAAATACCATTCTGGATCCAGCGGACTAGAAGCTCGGCTTCCGGAGCAGGGCCAAAGAAGCCTCCGATATCGCATCCCTGATTGGCTACACCGGAGAGTCCCATTCCAAGTATGGTTGCAATATTGTATTTCAGGGAATCCCAGCAGGTCAGGTTATCGCCTGCCCAGGTCTGGGCGTATTTCTGAATTCCGCAATGGCCGGAACGGCATACGATATAGGGCCGTGTGTTTTCAAAGGTTTCATGGATTGCTTCATCTGTGATATGGCACATAATATTGGACATAACAGATTTTAACTGACCGATGGTAGCGCCTTTTCCCTCAAAGGATACCCGGCAGTCCTTATCTACCATGGAATCATATTCGCAGTTATCATTCCAGATGGAGCTTGTACCATAGTCTAGCACATTTTCTTTTAACATCATTTTCCAGTTTTCACGGGTAGAGGAGCTGGTAAAGTCTGTAAACATACCTTTTCCGCCCCACCAGGTTCCGATACCCGGCTGATCACTGTCGCTGGCTTTTACAAACATGCCTTTGGCTTTCATTTCTTCCAGTCTGGGATGTACCAGCAAAATACCCGGCTTTACATTGGGAGATACGCAGACGCCTCGTTTTTTCATCTGTGCAAAGAAATCTTTAGGATTTTTAAAGCGTTTTTTGTTCCAGGTAAACACACAGCGCTTGATTCCTTCCTCTGTTTCGATGGCGCAGTAACCGGAAGAAAGCTGAAAGCCGTCTACAGGGATCCCTTCTTCTTTTGTGGTGTCAATAAATTCCGTGATGGCATCGTCACAGTTTTCTTCCAGTTCGGGATAGTACATGGAAGAACCCAGATATCCTAGGGCATACTTGGGAAGCAGGGCAGACTTTCCGGTCAGATCTGTGTAGCGCTCGACAATCTGGCTGATAGATGGTCCGGCTATGAGGAACAGGTCAATATCGCCTCCATCTGTACGGAAACGGCTGTGGGGCTTCCAGTAGTTTCGTTTTTCACGTCCCATATCAAAGTCGCATTCCCAGGTACAGTGATAGAAGTAACCGACTGCCTTTTTTGTGCCAGGGTTTAATTTGATATAAAATGGAATGTGCTTATAGAGGGAATCGGTTTCTTTGGGGTCATATCCCATGGAGTCTCCGGGGCTCATTACCATAAATTTCTGAGCCTTATTAAATTCGCCGCTTTTTTCGCCGAAACCAAAAAAGCAGTCCTGAGCATTGATCTCACTTGTATGGATCCGGCGGTGGTTTGAATCCTCCAGATAGGCAAGATCCGGGATATCCGCATGAATCTGTGAGCCTTCACGGTCATATACACAGATTCGGAAAGGATCCTTTTCAATCACAACCTTGAGTTCTTTACCCTGAATTACAGCCTGCACTGCGCTGTCTTCAATCAGTTCAGCTTCTGCCGGTGCTACACGCTTTCTGTAATGCTTCATAAAGCCGTCCATTCTGTCTTCCCAGGCAGTCATTACCAGACTGTAGGATTCTTCGCAAAAATCGCCATCAAATCCTGCTCTGATTCTCAGAATATGATCTGTAAGAAAGAGAAGGCGGATTTCTATGCAGTTGGTGGAAACGCAGAAAACAGAGCCCTTCTTTGTTACATTGCCGGCATTCATACATACCTTCATCAATGAGTTCCTCCTGTTTGTAAAATGTATACTTTCGATCGGTTCTGTGGTAATATGATAATAAAACAGAATCGGCAAAACCAGACGAATATTGCAGTATATTGTAATAAATTTTACATTTCTTGCGTTTTTTTGTGTGGATGAAATAAAAAAAGAGAAAAGGATATAGAAAGTCAATAAAAATTATGGTGAAAATGTAAGCACTTACAATAAAAGACACAACTTAAATAAATGCAAAGGAGGAGGGAGTAGTAAAAATGATCGATCAGGCAGGCATCATGATGGCTCAGGGGGCTTTAATTGCCAGTGAACGTATCATAGGAGTCAATGATAATATGGCACAGTCCCATTATCATGAATATTTTGAGCTGTATTATCTTGAAACAGGAGAACGGTTTCATATGGTACAGGACCGGTGCTATAAAATGACAGCCGGTGAATTTATTATTTTCCCACCCTATGTAATGCACTATTCATATGGCGAAAAAGATATGCCATTCAAAAGGCTGGTGTTGTATTTCAGACAGGAGGAACTGGGATCAGATGAGATATTCAGAGAGCTTTGCAGAGAACGGGGAATTTGCCGTCTGGATACAAAGAAGCGTACACAAATTCACCGGATTATGGAGCAGCTGTTGGAGGAGCAGAAGGATCCGGGACGTTTTACGGTAAGTTATCGCAAAGCTCTTTTAAATTTGCTTGCAGCTGTAATTGTCAGGGCAGATCTGCCTCCGGTCAGACAGGAGAAACGAAGCCGGATTAATGAAATAATAAGTTATATTCACAGTCATTATTATGAAGATTTAAAGCTGGAGTGCCTTGCGCAGCAGTTTTATATCAGCCCCTGGTATCTTTGCAGGGAGTTCAAGCGCTATACAAACAGCACACTGGTTAATTATATTAATGTAACCCGTATTATGAATGCTCAGAGGAGTTTTATGGAAACGGATAAAAATGTGACTCAGATTAGCCAGGAAGTAGGATTTTCAAGTCTGACCCACTTTAACCGGGTATTTAAAGCTGTAACAGGAACCACTCCTTCTGAGTACAAAAGACAGTTTCGTACCTATAAAGCTAAAACAGCCGATTCCCGGTAGCATATGAGCCCGGAATCGGCTGTTTCGCCTAGCGGATATTATTATCAGCCGGTATGATAATTGCGGCAATCACATAGGCAGCCACTCCTGCGCCTATGGTAACGCAGGTGAATATAGCCCAGGCCAGGCGCACGAGGGTGGGATCAATGTCAAAATATTCTCCGATCCCGCCGCATACGCCGCTGAGCATACGGTTGGAAACAGAACGGTATAATCGTTTATTCATAATCAGAAAGACCTCCTTTGTATTGAAATGTTAAATAAAGTTTTGGGCTCAGATGCAGTCATCCAGATGCTCCATAATCCGGTGAATCCGGTGGGGACGGAATCTGGGGTAGGCGGCGCCTCCCATGGCTGCTCCGCAGGCGGATAAGAGCAGTCCGCTGAGAAGAAAAATCAGGCCTGCAATGATGCAGAAACGTATCAGTTTATTCATCTCTGTGACCTCCCTTTATGAAGCATTCCGCTGATCCAGTCAATGATCCGGCATATAAGGCGGGGAATCAGTCGGCCGTAAAACAGAAGGCAGAGGGCTAAGAGAAGAAAGCCTGCTCCCAGAGCTGCCAGCCCTGTTCCGGCGGTAAAAATTCCCTGAATCGGGTGAATAAAAAGCGATACAATTCCCAGAGGAATGGCGATAATCGCTGTGATAAAAGCGCCTCCAGTTAAAACACCAAGACTGATAAGGAGAGCAAAAGCAATGCCAACTATGGCTGCGGTTAATCCTGCGATACTGCCTCCGATTCCCAGAAGAAGAGGCGCTCCTACGATAAGAAGGACGATCCACAAAAGAAGCTTTAACAGGCGGCTGGTCCTGGGGCCGGAACGCTCTGCTCCCGGATGAAAGGAACTGCGGCTTTGCTGTGCCTGTCCATACGTTTGGCCTGATTCGGATTCGCAGGAAGTATACGGATGTTTGCTGCGGTCAGTTCCGGTGAAGGTATCGGTTTCACGGTGCTGTTTTGCAAGCTCATAGCCCGGATCCTTAAAGCGGGAATTTTCATAACCGCTGTCTGTAAATTCTCCTGTCTCATCCGGATTACTTAAAAGACTGGTCCGGATAATCGCTGCGATCCGTTCCGGGCTTCCAAGCTCATTTGTGATATCGGTTTCATATCCAAATCCGGCCTCATCAAGATAATTTTCATAGTAATCCAGAGCGTCTGTTCGATCTTCATCGCTTATATCCTGAAGCAGATAGGAAAGCTGTTTCATAAACTGTTCTCGATTCAAGAGTCCCCCTCCTTTATGATGTGGGAAATCTTCTGGGAGTAGACTGCCCATTCTCTTTGGTAGAGCTGCAGCTGCAGCCGTCCCTGTTCTGTGAGCCGGTAATACCGGCGGTTTCTGCCGTCAATCGCCCGGTCGTAGACCTCCAGGCAGTCATCCTTCTGCAGACGCCGAAGCACCGGATACAAGGTAGATTCTGATATGTCAATGGCCTCGCGGACCTGTTGGGTGATCCGGTAGCCATAGGTTCCTTCCTTTTCCCGTGAAACGGCAGCCAGTACAATGGCATCCAGAAGGGCAGATCCGGTGTTGAATACCATAAGCATCCCCTCCGTGTGTTGGCGGCATGAAAATGTATGATCTGCCGCTGTGAATGATTACATCAATATTATATGATGTATAATATTATATGTCAATAAAAGAAAATCCAAAGAAAAAGGAAATGTTTGTTATTTTTTCTTAAACTATTTTAGAAACTGTTTACCATGTGGTCAAACTTCGTACACAATTAAAGGTTATACTAAAGGACATAAACAAGCAGTCAGAGCTTTTTACATAGAAGACAGCAGCATTTATCGCTGCAGCATAGATCACTAAGCCGGCAGGGTTGGCATATGGACAGCCTTGCCGGCTCAAACCAATTTATGGGGAGATTTCTCTCCCCACAGTTTCATACCGTACCGTTTTTTTCTTTTATCTTCAGTATTTCATCAAATCGGTTTTTATATTCCAGGATTATTTTTTCATTTCCGACTACAGATACCGGACCGGATTTTAAAAGATGGCAGATTAAATCTGACGCTTCTTTTTGGTCATTTACGGTACTGTTACGTATATTGCGTATCATTTCATTAATGTATACAGTAGAGATCCCCATAATATATCTTCGCATAGCCCGCATACGGCTGTTCAGGATTCCGATGGGAGGGAGAGCCTGAGCATAGGCGCTTAAAATGTAACCCTGAAGATCCTCTGGCGTCAGCTTTAGTTCTGCCAGAGCCTGGCCGGTACGGTTAAATACGGAAAGTGTTGATTCGATATCAGGGTCTTCTGTGCTCCATAGGGTAAAATATCCGGCCGGAAGAAGAAAATCAATTCCGCTGTCATAGGCTCGTCCCTGATAGCGCACGGCAGGCTTTACATATTTATCGCCTGCTGCCAGAAGCCATGGAAGGAAACGGCCCTTAAATTCAGGAACCTTTTTAAAATCTCCCAGCATCCTAAGTTCTTCAAGAGAACTGTCAATGCAGGCGGCTGTCCGAAGAGACGGGGCCTGATCCCATGATGGAAGTGAAAGATGATTGGAAAACATGAAACCGTTTTCATTACGCTCGGGAAGCTGGCTCAGCAACGTGGAGGCACGATCCAGGATGTGTTCCAGTGAAGCGTTTTCGGCAGCTGCCAGAAAGATCAGCTTTCTGCGGCTTACCAGCTTCTGGGCCAGGGTATATAATGAGCTGCTTATCTGGTTTGCGTCTGTCCTGGCCGCTTCATCATCGGGATGGGCCTGCTCCCTGATCAGGATGGTTAAAATATTCTTTAAAAAGTGGTATATCTCAGGTGAATTGAGCTGGAAACGGAAACGGCTGTCCTGCCGTATATACCGTTCTGCCAGACTGTAGGCTAGAGAAGGACCGTTTTCACTTTTGGACAGATCGTAGTCCGGGAGATATTTTTCAATCACCTGTGAAATCGTTTCCCTATCTTCGTAATTTCCATTTCTCATCAGCTCCAGAAGAAAATCCAGACTGATTTCAAAGTCCTCCGTAAGTCCCGACCACACCACGCTCATCATGGGACGGCTGTTTTCGCCGGCATCTGCATCCGGATACAGTTCATCAAAGGTACAGTCATAAAGATATTCCTGTTCCATGTTTTTCTGCTGTTCCACACAGAAACGGCGTGTATCCAGTTCTGTGAGCAGCATCTGATACAATGTAAGATAGTTCCAGTCTTCCCCGCTTAGTTCGCTCAGATCAAAAAAGAGCTGGTAGCTGCCGATTCCTGCAAGAGGAGAAGGGGAACCGCAGCAGAAGATCCCATGGCGCAGGCCGGAGAAAAAGGGAGGATCCTCTTCGGGTTCGGGAAGCTGCTCCGGCTGAATCAGAAAATCAAGACAGCTTTTATCCTGGGCGCTCCATTTTTTAAAATCCGCTGTTTCACGGATGAGAGCCTGAAGCTCTTTTGGGGACATGGAAGCCTTTTTTTCTCTCAGCCACCGATCGCGTTCCTGTTCCAGAGCTTCTGCCAGACCGGGTACGGGAATGGCTGCAGACAGTACGGCTGACGGCGGGTTTAATACTTGCTTTGCCAGCCTGCGCAGAATGGACTGTTCCTGATCTGCACTGAAATGTGTGAAGGTACGTTCGTAAAGGGAGTAGTAGTCGGTTCGTCCGGTAAGGCTCCAGAAGCGTCCGATATCCTCGGACAGATGAAAGCCCAGATGGGGCGTTTCCCTCATAAGGAGATCGGCCAGCCTGTTTTCCTTTATGACTGCATGGTACAGCTCGTCTGCAATTCCATTTTCCGCCATGTCTGCAAGCCCCTGATTTACGGCCTGAAAAAACAGCTCCTGCTGTTCTTTATCCCCATTTTGAAGGCGGAATTTTAAAACCGGCCGGGCCAGCGCCGTATCCAGATAGACGTCGATAATATTGTTAAGGCCAAGGGATCTGGCGGCCCGTTGAACCGGAGAGGTATCCTGATCCATCATTCCGGCGCAGAACCCCATACAGATCACATCCTCCTGGGACAGCCCGCTTAGATCAATGGTATAGTCGATCACAGAGGAGTGTTCGGCCGGGCTTCCTTCATAGGCCGGACTTTTGACCTCTGTTTTTCGGAAACCGGAAGACACAGGCCCTTCAAAAAGGGGGCGAAGATTCAGGTTTCTGCTTTTGAAGCGTGATAAGTGTTTTTTATCCAGAAAACGCAGAACCGCCTCCAGGTCGGCGTCTCCGTAGAGGATCATCAGGCAGTTGGAATAGTCATAAAGCTGTTCGTAGGTTTGACGGATTTTTTCAAAGGTGATTTCTTTATAATGGAAATGGGCTCTTCCAAGAAGATTGGCTGCAATCTGCCCTTCATACAATGCCTGGGCAGCCGCGCTGTCCGCATTTTCCTCCAGATCTGTTAAATGCCCCCAGTCTTCGCTGAGAACCGTTCCCAGCATGGAAAGCTCTCCATCCGTATCCTCCAGTTCAAACCGAAGCCCCTCCCTCATAAAGAACCGATGATCCTTTAAAGCCTCCGGTTCTTCCATACAGCATAAAAAGACATCCATAAGCTTTATAAGCTGCTCCATGCTCAGGGAGCAGACCGGATAGCAGGTGCAGGTATTGTCCGTGATCCCGTTCATAAAGGTGGAATAGCTTTTGCTGTCCATGTCAAAGAACACATCCCGGCTGGGATAGGAAGGGCAGGAACAGAGCATCAAATGCTCTAATATATGGTTGGAATCCAGATTATCCAGCTGCGGAGTCCGGTAGATCAGATTAAACCCAAGCTCCCGGTCGTCGTTATGTATATATAAAAGTCTGGCTCCGCTGAAAGGGTGGAACAGTTCCGCAGTTTCAGCTCCCAGCATGGAAATTGAGTTGCGCTCTGTGACAGTAAAGCCCCACAGAGTCTGGCCTTTTTCGGGCAGCTTTGCCATGGCAAATCTCCTTTTTTATAAAATGCAGTGCGTAAAAAATGCTGTACCGGCGGCAGACGATCCGCAGTACAGCATATGGATACAGTTTTTATAAGAATCCGAAGCAGTGCTGTTTTATGCCAGCTGTGCCTTATATTCCTTTAATGCCTGTGCCAGCTGGTCAGGACATGAGGTAGGACGGGGGCCGCACTGAATGCCTTCCAAACGGCGGATCGCCTCATCTACATCCATACCCTCTACTAGTCTTGCAACGCCCTGGGTATTGCCGGAGCAGCCGCCTGCAAACTGGACATTGGTGAGCTTATTGCCGTCTACATCAAAGGTAATGGCTCTGGAACATACGCCGTGTGTTTTATATGTCATCATGTAATTAACCTCCAATTAAAATCGTTGTTTCATAGTCAATGCAGATTCGATTATGCCCCAAGGCGGGTGGATTGTCAAGAAGATTTGAGTTTCCGCACTTTACACCGTGTTCTGGCGTCTGGTGTTTAGGACTCCGGTTTTCTTATGGCCTTCAAAGTCGTCCTGAATACCAGATGCCAGAGCACACTGCAAAATGCGGAAACTCAAGCAAGAAGATGCTTGAAAAAATGGTGCAGGCCACAGTATAATTGAGAAAAAGCGGCTTTCAGACAGCGCCGCCGATCAGAATAAGGAGGAATTGCAATGATAGCAATTATCGGAGCCATGGATGAAGAAGTGGCTATGTTAAAGGAAAAAATGACAGAGGTACAGGTGGAGTCCCGGGCCTGCATGGAATTTTATAAGGGAAAGCTGGAAGGAAAGGACACGGTGGTAGTCCGTTCTGGCATCGGCAAGGTAAATGCGGCCATGTGCGCTCAGATTCTGGCGGACCGCTATGCGCCTTCCTGCATCATCAATACGGGAATTGCAGGTTCTCTGGACGCCCGGATCAATATCGGTGATATTGTGATTTCTACAGACGCTCTGCAGCACGATATGGATGCCAGAGCCTTTGGCTATGAAGCGGGGCAGATCCCAAGAGTAGATACGCTTTCATTTCCGGCAGATGAAACACTGGTTACTCTTGCAAAGGAATGTTGCAGCCGGGTAAATCCGGAGATCGGCACTTTTACAGGCCGTGTTGTTTCGGGGGATCAGTTTATTTCTGATAAGGATAAAAAGCAGTGGATCAGTGAAACATTTTCCGGTATGTGTACAGAGATGGAGGGAGCGGCCATTGCTCAGGTGTGCTATTTTAACCGTATCCCATTCCTGATCCTGCGCGCTATTTCTGACAAGGCAGATGACAGCGCCGGTGTAGATTACGCTGTTTTCGAGGCTCAGGCCATCCGCCACAGCGTAAACCTGATGACGGAAATGGTTCGCTGCATGTAGCAGCATTTTACCTTAAGAATCGTTTCGTGGGGGAATTTGACGAACGATTCTAGGGGTTCTCAACTTCCCAAATCCAATTCCCGGACTATAATAGACCTTACCGAAGCCGCTCGGATCATTTTCGGAAAATGTTCCAGACCTGCAGGGACGGGTTCGGCGGCCTGCAGCGGCCTATAGGCTGCAGAGAAATGATGGTAGTGTATAGAAAGGGGAATTGGTTATGATGAGTTTTTTGGAGACTGGAAGAGCTCTGTATCTGCTGGCAGCAATTTGTCTGGGAGGAATTATGGTAAGGCTCGCAGCGGGAAGCTTCTATAAACGTCTCATTCGGGAGAGCTCCAATCTGGCGCTTGCAAAAAACCGGTATCTGCGCGCCCTGCGCCAGAATGCGGAGGATACATACAGGATCAATATGGGAATGAACAACACCAGAGTATATCTGGAACGCCAGATTTACAGCCTGCGTTTTATGGGGATCAGCCTTCAGGGATTTGAAAATCTGGGAGGACAGCTGACGCTTTTATGCTTTCTCGCAGGAGGGGCGGCGGCGTTCCTCTCCTATTGGAACAGAAGCGATAATTACTACATTGTCCTGTATGGCGTTATGGGTATCTTTGGAGGGATGGCCACCGTGTTTGTGGATTACGGTGTAAATTTGGAGGCAAAGCGCCAGCATCTCCTTACCTGTCTTCAGGATCATGTGGAAAATGTAATGTGGTCCCGGATGGAGCGTGAGACGGCATCAGACCAGCAGCCTGCTCCGGCGGCAGAGGAAGAACGCCGGGAAGCGGCTCCTGTGCGCTCCATCGGAAGAGACCGCAGAGTTCATGCCAGACGCAGTGCAGAACAGACCGCAGCCAGCAGGGAAACTCTCAGGGAAGTATCCAGAGACGCCAGAGAGGACCGTTCCGGTGAAAACTGGCTTCAGGACTTGAACCCGGATCAGAAGCGGATGCTGGGTGAGATGCTTAAAGGATTTATATCCTGATCATAGTTATGAGATTTGGAGAAATGTGCTGCTCCCGGTTCCCTTGGGGACTGGGGGCAGCTTTTTGTATGGTGCGCCTAGCGGCGCACGTTTCTAACGGGTTAAAGTCCCGAATCCGCCCGGTAGTGGGAAGGATATAGCCGAAGGCAAGGGTGTCCATCGTGAGGTGGGATCTGAAGGAAGCTGGATGTGAGGAACATACTAACTCACGGGCAAATCTCTGACATTAACGGATGGCTCTATCACAGAATACGTATGTGTATATGGAAACAGTGGAAGAAACCTAGAACAAAATATAAGAATCTAGTCAAGCTGGGAATTCCAGAACACTATGCGGCAACAATAGCAAACAGTCGCAGAAAGTATTGGTATATCAGTAATAATAAAGCTGTGATTTGGGCGCTGAATAAAGAAAGACTGATAAACAGTGGCTATTATGATTTAGCCACAGCCTACCAGTCTGTGCACGTCAACTATTGAAAGCGCCGTCTACCGAACGGTACGTACGGTGCTGTGAGAGGACGGCGGTTAATCACCGCCTCCTACTCGATCGAAAAGGTGAACACGCTGATATCGTAAAAAGAATCATATGAAGGGATGACGACTAAAAGATAAGACCGAAATCCATAAAAAAGAATCATATAACCAAGAAGAAAGTATGTAAAAATCAGGATAATAAGTAAATATATAAAAAATTAAATTAAAATACAAAGATAAAACAAATGGAATGGTAAAAATTATAGATAAAATATATAAAAGATAAGTTAAATCACGTGTAATATAATGCAAAATAATAAATGAATCATATAAAATATGAAACAATCATATAATACCATTGCTATACTGCACAAAAAGTGCTAATATTCAAGTAAAGACAGAGATGAACGCATAAGAACAATCATAAAAATGATCAAAAACAAGGAGGATGCGAAATGAGCAAGATTGATGAGATCACAAGAGAGAGCTGGATTATGGGGACATTTCCTGAGTGGGGAACCTGGCTGAATGAGGAGATTGAGAACGAGGAGGTGAAGCCGGGAACCGTTGCTATGTGGTGGCTGGGATGTACCGGTATCTGGTTTAAGACTCCTGGAGGATGCAATCTTACCGTAGATCTTTGGGCCGGAAACGGAAAGAGAACCCATGGAGACGGAAAGATGAAGCCGGGACATCAGATGGCAAATATGTGCGGCGGCAGAATGATGCAGCCTAACTTAAGAGCAGTCCCCTTTGTGATCGATCCCTTTGCCATTAAGCAGGTAGACGCAGTGCTGGCGACCCATTACCATCAGGATCATATGAGCGCTGAGTATGCAGCCCATGTAATTAAGAGCGGCATGACAACAACAAACGAAAAGGGAGAAGAGGTTCCCGTACCATTTATCGGACCGAAGAAATCTGTAGAACTGTGGCAGAAATGGGGTGTTCCTGCAGATCGCTGCATTACAGTAAAACCGGGTGATACGATTAAGATCAAAGACGTTGAGATCGTTGCTCTGGATTCCTTTGACAGAACCTGCCTGGTAACAACAGATGATACCAGCGAGAACAGAGAAGAGCTTACAGGAATTTGTCCTACCGATATGGATGACAAGGCAGTAAACTATCTGATTAAGACTCCGGGCGGAAATATCTATCACAGCGGTGATTCCCACTACTCCATTTACTTTGCAAAGCACGGCAAAGATTATGATGTAGATGTGGCTTTTGGTTCCTATGGTGAGAATCCTGTGGGTATGGCAGACAAGATGACCTCTGTAGATATTCTCCGTATGGCAGAGGCATTGAGAGCCAAGGTTGTAATCCCGATCCACTATGACGTATGGACCAACTTTATGGCAGATATCAATGAAATCCGGGTACTTTATGATATGAAGAAAGACCGTCTGGACTACAAGTTCCATCCATTCTTCTGGGAAGTGGGAGGAAAATATGTATATCCCACAGATAAGGATAAGAAAGCTTACCACCACAGACGCGGATTTGAGGACTGCTTCGAACATCCTCAGAATATTCCATTCCGTTCCTGCCTGTAAGGTCAGATAAGTGTTAGGGGGAAAGTTATATGCTGAGAGAATTTGTAGAGCAGAAACATTATAAGTTTGCAGCTGAAGCGCCGGACTGGAAGGAAGCCATCCGCATGAGCTGCGAAAGTCTGGAGGCAGACGGTACGATAGAGGCAAATTATAAGGAAGATATTGTTGCCTGCGTGGAGAAATATGGTCCATATATTGTGCTTATGCCAAACATTGCCATGCCCCATTCTCAGGAAGGGGCTGAAGGGGTACATAAGACCAGCATTGGTTTTATGAAGCTGGACAAGCCGGTTTCTTTTGATCCGGAGGATCCGGAAAAGGACGCACAGCTGTTTTTTACGCTGGCTTCCTGCAATCCGGAGCAGCACATGAACAATATGGTTCGTCTGTCAGAACTTCTGATGAACGAAGAAGTGGTGGCAGCTTTATTAAAGGCTGAAACACCGGAAGATCTGTTGGAAATCCAGAAACAATATCTGGATTGATTTAAGAGAGGGAATAAGGGGTGACTTATGGAAATTTTGTCTAAGATCTGGTCATATTTTGCAACAAATATCCTGCAGCAGCCGGCATTTATGATTGGTTTTATTGTATTGATCGGTTATATTCTGCTTCAGAGACCATGGTATGATATTCTGGCAGGCACAATTAAAGCAATTGTAGGATACCTGATTCTGACTGTTGGTTCCGGCGGACTGGTTAACAACTTCCGTCCTGTACTGGTAGGTCTGGGTGAACGCTTCAATATTAACGCAACAGTTATTGATCCGTATTTTGGACAGAATGCCGTTACAGCCGGAGTAGAAGAAGTATTCGGAAAAGGCTTCGGCGATGCGATGATCCTTCTGTTTATCGCATTTATTGTAAATATCCTGCTGGTGCGCTTCAGCAAATATACAAAGCTTCGCGCACTGTTTACCACAGGAAACGTACAGGTACAGCAGGCTGCAACTGCTTACTGGCTGATCATGTTTGCTCTTCCGGGCCTTCTGGCTCCCGGCATGCATGTTCCGATGCTGATCGTTATGGCTCTTATTCTGGGTGCTTACTGGGCAGTAGGTTCTAACCTGACAATTAAACCATGTCAGGAAGTAACTGACGGAGCAGGCTTTGCTCTGGCTCATCAGCAGATGTTTGGTGTAGCTTTCTTCTATTGGCTGGCAGGAAAGCTTTTTGGAAATGAAGGCAAGAAGAAAGATAAGAAGGTTAAGAAGATTGAGGATCTGGAACTTCCCGGCTTTTTATCTATTTTCAACGACAACATGGTATCTGCTTCTGTTTTGATGCTGGTATTCTTTGGCGCAATCTTATGTGTACTTGGAAAGGACTATCTGATTGCAGGCGGTTTTATGAAGGAAGGACAGAGCATGCTGTTCTATGTAATCCAGACCTGTCTTTACTTTGCAGTATATCTGGCAATTCTGCAGATGGGCGTCCGTACCTTCGTTGCTGAGCTGACAACTTCTTTCCAAGGTATTGCAAGCAAGCTGCTTCCGGGTTCTGTTCCTGGTGTAGACTGTGCAGTTATCTTTGGTTTCGGTGCATCCAATGCAGTGACTCTGGGCTTTGTATCCGGTTTTATCGGACAGATCCTGGCAATTATTGTTCTGATTGCTTTAAAGAGTCCGGTACTTATTATCTGCGGTTTCGTACCTGTATTCTTTGACAATGCTACCATCGGTGTATTTGCCAATGAAAAGGGTGGCTTAAAGGCTGTTCTGGTTCTTCCGTTTATCTCCGGATTATGCCAGGTATTCGGTTCTGCTCTGATTGCAGGCTGGGTTGGAATGGCAGCTTACGGCGGATATTTAGGTATGTGGGACTGGGCGGTTGTATGGCCTGTATTTACAGTAGTTATGAAGTATTTAAGCTATATCGGCGTAGCTCTTATTTTTATCGGTCTGCTTGCTATTCCGCAGATCCAGTATTACAAGGATAAGAAGGGTTACTTCCTTATGACAGAAGATTATGAGGCATATAAGGAATTAAAGGCAAACAAAGCAAACTAAAATAATTTTATATGGAGGATATATTCATGGCAAATGCAAATAATTTAAAATTTCTCGTGTGCTGCGCAAATGGTTCCGGTTCCAGCCTGATGGCTCAGCTGGCATTAGACAAGGTGTTAAAAAGAAACGGCATTAAGTGTAAAACCCATCACGCGCCGCTGTCTGAGGGGAAGAGCACAGCTGCACAGTATGATGTTCTGCTGTGTGCCCAGAACTTTGCCAGTATGTTCACAGATGCAGAGGCAAAGGGTGTAAAGGTGATTCCGTTAAAGAATGTTATGTCAGATAAAGAGATTGAGGAGAAGCTGAAGGCTCAGGGTATTATTGAATAGTACAGTGAGCGTATAAACAGCAGATCTTGTTTAAAAGGCTGCCGCAGCTGACTGCTGCAGCCTTTATTACCACAACGGCGGAAGGACTGTTAAATATTTGCCTTATTTTAAAAGAATGGGAGGGGAAACAGTGAAGCGTGAGAAGGTATATGTGGATGAGCGGAGAGAACGGATCCGGGATATATTAAGGGAAAAATCTCAGGTTCGGGTAGAGGCGCTGGCAGAAGAGCTGAAGGTTTCTGTGATTACGATACGCAGGGATTTACAGTATCTGGAAGAGCAGAAGCAGCTGATCCGGGTATACGGAGGTGCAGTTGCAGTCCGGGAACAAGGGGAGCAGACGGACGAAATCCAGCTGTACCGGGATTTGATTGCGCGCTATGCGGCCAGTCTGGTAGAGGACGGCGATACACTGTTTCTTAATACCAGCCGGAATGTCCGCCAGATTCTTCGATATATTACAAAAAAAAATGTTACAGTGATCACAAATAATGGAAGAGCGATTGATGCAGAGAGAGGCCAGGGGGTAAATGTAATCCTTACAGGAGGAGAGCTGCGTTATCCAAAAGAGGCAATGGTGGGGGATTATGCAATCCGCAATCTCCAGACGGTAATTGCCAAAAAGGCCTTTGTGGGATGTTCCGGCATTGATGCTGTTATGGGAATGACAACGGAAAACGCCAATGAGGTTACGATTAACCAGCTAATGGTGCGGAATGTGGCAAAGGATGCATATATTCTGGCAGACCATACCAAGCTGGGGCAGATCAGTAGCTTTATCAGCTGTCCTATTGAGGAGATTCACTATCTGATTACGGATGAACTGGCTCCGGCAGAGGCTGTGGAGGAGCTGAGGGCAAAAGGAGTAAGAGTTCATCAGGTGAAGAAAGCAGATTTTCCGAATGAAGGACTGATAAATCAGACAGAAAAGAAAGGAAAATAAAATGGCAAAAGCATATACACTGGGCCTTTATGAGAAGGCCATGCCAAAGGATCTGAGCTGGAAGGAAAAGATGCTGGCGGCAAAAGGGGCAGGATTTGATTTTATAGAGATTAGTATTGATGAAACAGATGAAAAGCTGGCACGGCTTGATATGAGCAGGGAAGAACGGCTGGCTTTAATGGAACTGATGAGTGAGACGGGTGTTCCCATCCGTACCATGTGTCTGAGTGGACACAGAAAATACCCTTTGGGAAGCAATGATCCAGAGACCTGCGCCAGAGGAATGGAGATTATGGAAAAGGCGATCCGTCTGGCAGAGGATCTGGGGATTCGGATCATTCAGCTGGCCGGTTATGATGTTTATTATGAAGAAGGCAGTGAAGAGACAAGAGAGCGTTTTGAGGAAAATTTAAAAAAAGCAGTGGAGATGGCGGCAAAAGCCGGAGTGATGATGGGCTTTGAGACCATGGAAACGGAATTTATGAATACGGTAGAGAAGGCGATGGTTTATGTAAATCGGGTAAATTCTCCGTATTTGAATGTATATCCTGATCTGGGAAATGTTACCAATGCGGCTGTAACGTATGGTACAGATGTGGAAGAGGATCTGGAAACCGGACGGGGCCATCTGGCTGCCATGCATTTAAAAGAGACACTTCCGGGTAAATTCCGCGAAATTCCTTTTGGGACAGGCCATGTAGACTTTGAGGCCGGTATCCGCAAGGCGTGGGAGCTGGGCGTTCGGAAGTTTGTGACCGAGTTCTGGTATGTAGGAAATCCAGACTGGACAGAAGATCTGAAGTTTGCCTGTGATAAGATGACGAAGATTTTACAGGGTAATGAGTAGAAAGGCGGTTAAACGATGAAGGCAGTAAAAAAAGTAATTTCCAATCTGACAAAATGTTATTCCATAGCACCTCTTCATTATCAGGGAAAGGATCATATCCTGGTGGCAGCTGAGAAGGTAGACCGCTGTCTGCTCTTTGATCTGGATGGAAACCAGGAGGATACTGTCTGGGAGCAGCCGGGCGGTGTTATGACCATGCAGCAGGTTCCGGGAACGGACGGCCAGTTTCTTGCTACCCATAAATTTTATTCTCCCAATGACTCAAAGGACGCAAAGATCGTAATTGTGACTCCAAAATCAAAGGGAAACTGGGAGGTACGCACTCTGACCGATCTGCCCTTTGTACACCGGTTTGACATTTTAGAGAGAAATGGGGTACACTATCTGATCGCCTGCTGTTTAAAATCTGGCCATGAGTTTAAGGATGACTGGTCCTCTCCCGGCCGTGTGTTTGCGGCTGTGCTTCCGGAGGATTTAAGCAGCTTTGACGAGGAGCATCAGCTGGAGATGAAGGTGATCAAGGATCAGATGCTCAAAAACCACGGCTACTACCGTGTAAAGGAAAACGGACAGGATACAAGCGTGGTTTCCTGTGAAAACGGAATCTATCAGTTTATTCCGCCTGCATCACCTGAGGGCGAGTGGGAGATTACACAGCTTCTTGATACCCCGGCCAGCGATGCGCTGCTGCTTGATATGGACGGAGACGGAGAGAAGGAGCTGGCAGTTCTGGCGCCCTTCCATGGCGAGAAGATCGACTTTTACAAAAAGAAAGACGGCCGCTTTGAGCATGTATACAGCTATGGGAAGGACGCGGAATTTGTTCATGCCATCTGGGGCGGCGATATCGGCGGTGTTCCCACTGTAATTATCGGCCACAGAAAGGGAGACCGGGATCTGCTGGCATTTACCTACGACCAGGAAAAGCAGGAATACAGGGCAGAGCGGCTTGACCATGACTGCGGCCCTGCCAATGCATATGCGTATAAATATGATGGAAAAGACATTCTGATCGCAACGAATCGTGAGATTGACGAAGTGGCAAGATACGAGCTGGAAATGGAATAAGGGAGGACATTATGCTAGAAGAACTGAAAAAAAGAGTTTATGAGGCAAATATGCTGCTGCCAAAGCATGGCCTTGTAACGTTTACCTGGGGAAATGTAAGCGAGATTGACCGGGAAACAGGATATTTTGCTATTAAGCCCAGCGGCGTGGATTATGATAAGCTGACTCCGGATGATATGGTAATCGTGGATCTGGAAGGAAATAAAATCGAGGGAAAATATAATCCTTCTTCTGATACAGCTACCCATGTGGAGCTGTATAAGGCATTTTCAAAGATCGGCGGAATTGTACATACACATTCACCCTGGGCGACCAGCTGGGCTCAGGCGGGCAGAGGGATTCCGTGCTACGGAACTACCCATGCGGATTATATGTACGGAGAGATTCCCTGTGTCAGATGCCTGACAAAGGAGGAGATCGAGGGTGCTTATGAGAAGAATACAGGGGTTCTGATCGCAGATTATTTTAAAGATAAAGATTATGAAGCGGTTCCGGCTGTTTTATGTAAGAATCACGGTCCCTTTACCTGGGGAAAGGACGGACATGAGGCGGTTCACAATGCAGTTGTGCTGGAGGAGGTTGCCAAAATGGCGGCCCGCTGTGAGATGATCAATCCCCGGGTGCAGCCTGCGCCTCAGGAGCTTCAGGATAAGCACTATTACAGAAAACATGGCGTTAATGCTTACTATGGACAGGGGAAATAATACGGGAGAATCAGATGATAAAAGCGGTATTTTTTGATATTGACAACACTCTTTACAGCTATGACAGAGGAAATGAGGCTGGAATGAAAGCCCTGACTGTTTACGGAGAAACGGTTCTTCAGATGGATCGGGAGACATTTGTGAAGGTGTTTCGCCAGGCACAGCAGCTGGTAAAGGAACGGACAGGCGCAGACTGTGCAGCAGTGCATAACCGTCTGATCCGGATGCAGTGTATTTTGGAATTATTGGGAAAGCCGCTTTTTCCCCATGCAACAGTCATGTATCATTTATATTGGGACAGTCTTTTATCTTCTGCCCGTCCTGAAGAGGGGGTTCTGCAGTTGATGCAGCTGCTTAAAACGAAAGGGATCGGAATTGGGATAGGCACGGATATGACGGCGTATATCCAGTATAAAAAACTGGAAGTGCTGGGAGTTTCTTCTTATATTGACTGGATCGTAACCAGCGAGGAGGCTGGAGCGGAAAAACCGGCCGGACGTTTCTTTGATCTGTGCGCGCAAAAGGCAGGAGCAGCCCCGTCTCAGTGCGCTTTTATCGGAGACAGTCTTGAAAAGGACGTAGAGGGTGCTTTAAAGAACGGATTTAAGGGCGTATGGTATCATAAAAATCCTACGGAAGATGAGAAACGATCATATCCGGTGATTGATTCATTCTGCGGATGCATACAGGATGACAGGATATGCCTGGGTAAAGAAATTTTGATTTAAAGGCACAGATGCCGGCGGTAAACGCCATAAATTCAAAACTCACCCTAGACGGAATCAAAATGAAATGATAAGATTAAGTGTAATACTGGTTTATAGCAGAAACAAAAAGACATGACACAAGAGAAAGGAGAACGATCATGGAAATGATCAAGACTAAAACCGCCAATGCCATCCGCGTACTTTCTGCGGACGCCATTGAAAAGGCAAAGTCCGGCCATCCGGGCCTTCCTTTAGGCTGCGCCTCTATTGCCTACGAGCTGTGGGCAGAGCATATGAAACACAATCCGGCTGACCCTGAATGGGTTGACAGAGACCGTTTTGTATTATCAGGAGGCCATGGCTCTATGCTGTTGTACTCTCTGTTCCATCTGTTCGGATACGGAGATCTCTCCATTGATGATATTAAGAACTTCCGTCAGACTGGTTCTCTGACACCGGGACATCCGGAGTACAGACATACCGTAGGCGTAGAAGCAACTACCGGTCCTCTGGGACAGGGTATGGGCATGGCAGTGGGCATGGCTATGGCTGAAGCTCATCTGGCTGCTGTATTTAACAAAGAAGACTGCAAAATCGTAGACCATTATACCTATGTATTGGGCGGAGACGGCTGTATGATGGAGGGACTTTCCTCTGAAGCATTCTCTCTGGCAGGTACTCTGGGACTTGGAAAGCTGATCGTAATCTATGATTCCAACAATATTTCCATTGAGGGAAATACAGACATTGCGTTCAGGGAAGATGTGGCAAAGCGTATGGAAGCATATGGCTTCGGCGTATTTAAGGTAGAGGATGGAAATGACTTTGACGCCATCGGTGCAGCCATTGAGGCAGCCAAGGCAGATACAGACAGACCGTCAATAATCATTGTTCATACCGAGATCGGCTATGGCTGTCCTGCAAAGCAGGGCAAGGCTTCTGCCCACGGCGAGCCTCTGGGCGGAGACAATGTGCTTGCATTAAAGGAGAACATTGGCTGGGAGAGCATGGAGCCCTTCTTTGTTCCTCAGGACGTATACGATCACATGGAAACAGTAAAAGAGCGTCTGAAAACTCCGGAAGAAGAGTGGAAGGCACGTTTTGCCCTGTACTGCGAGAAATATCCTGAAATGAAGGAACTTTGGGATCAGTACCATGACGGAAATCTGGCAGAAAAGCTTTACGATCAGGAAGAGTTCTGGGCCTTTGAGGATAAACCTCAGGCAACCAGAAACGTTTCCGGAGAGCTGTTAAACCGCATCAATCAGGCAGTTCCAAACCTGTTCGGCGGTTCTGCTGACCTGGCTCCCTCCAATAAAACTGCTTTAAAAGGTGCGGGAGATTTCTCCAAAGAGGATTACAGCGGCAAGAACCTGCATTTCGGCGTAAGAGAGCAGGCTATGGCAGCTATCGGAAACGGTCTGGCCCTTCATGGCGGAGTGATTCCCTATGTGGCTACCTTCTTCGTATTCAGCGATTACATGAAGCCTGTGGCAAGACTGTCTTCTCTGATGAAGGTGCCTATGACATACGTTCTGACTCATGACAGTATCGGCGTAGGCGAAGACGGCCCGACACATGAGCCTATTGAGCAGCTGGCTATGCTGCGTTCCATGCCGAACTTCCATGTATTCCGTCCGGCAGATGGCAGAGAGACAGCAGCAGCCTGGTATGCGGCAGTTACCTCTAAGGAAACTCCTACCGCTCTGGTACTGACGAGACAGAATCTTCCTCAGCTGGAAGGAACTGGAAAGGACGCCTTAAAGGGGGCGTACGTTCTGGCAGATTCCGTGAAGGAGACACCAGATGCCATTATCATTGCAACCGGTTCTGAGGTAAGCCTTGCAGTCGAAGCAAAGAAGCTTCTGGCGGCTGACGGCATGGACGTAAGAGTTGTTTCCATGCCATGTATGGATGTATTTGAAGAGCAGACTGCAGAGTACAAAGAGTCCGTACTTCCAAAGGCTGTGAGAAAGAGAGTGGCCGTAGAGGCGCTGTCCGACTTTGGCTGGGGAAAATATGTAGGACTGGACGGAGCAACCGTCTGCATGGAAGGCTTCGGTGCTTCCGGCCCTGCAAATGAACTGTTTGAGAAATTTGGCTTTACCGCTGCTCATGTGGCAGAGGTGGTTAAGAGCCTGTAATTGAAGCAATATGAAAATCAGTCCTGCGCTTCCGTTTTCCGGGAGCTGTGGGGCTGATTTTTGTTGTGGATGAGGGGAAAACAGCTGCCGGTACCCTTGTATTTTGCGTCCCTCATTTATAAGAACTACATATATATCAGAAATTACCTTGAGGGATTGGTTGCCAACGGATATAGCGCCAATGATATCCTGCTTGCTTTGGATAAAAGGAACGTAAGTCCAATGGGGAGCAAATCGACAGTAAAAATATTAAGAAACACAAGAATGATGTGTTCCGCCTCGCTCAGTTAATTACTGCCGATACACGGCAAATCATCACTGCCGAAATTGCCGATGACATGAGAAAATTTTTATTCGAAATAGAAAACGAAGATATAGATTTAAAGTCCATCGGTATAAGAAACGCCAATAAAGCCGGAATAATAGAAGTCTTATATTATTGTTACGGCTTGAAAAAATAATTCAAAAATTCAGGCACAGATATGGGGATAATTTCCTCGTGGGTTTATGAAGTTGCGTTTGACGGGTGGTTATGATTATGGAAGCGGGGACGAAACGGCAGAGTCATACTGCTTTGATGACTGGGGTTATCTCTATGTCAATACGGTTACGCCGGACGGCTATCAGGTAAATGAGTTGGGTGCCTGGGTACAGGATGGGGAGGTATATGATTATGGAAACCACCTGGGAAGCTATGGCATGCCCAGACTTCACAGGTTGGAGATCAGCCGGCAGTCGAACGGATGTCTTCAGGTTTTGGGGTATATAGTAGGAAAAGATGATAAATGGGTTAGGTATAAAATATAGGATTATACGCTTTATCCGACAGAGGATAGAATCTATAAATCTCTGCCGGGAGAAGATTATTTTAAAAATCCATATGAGACGTATTTTATTGCAGAAGGGGATCAGCTGATGACTCTTTCCAGATATGTAGAGGATGTGGTAGTATATACGCTGTATAAAAAGGTACAGTAGAAATGATCCTGCAAACGAAAACCGGGCGCCCAAAGGCGCCCGATTGTGTATCATCCGGTCAATGATCGGATTAAGCGTTTAATACGCTCTTTAAGTACTCTGCGATCTCAGGTACCTGGCAGTTTGCAAAGAAATACTCCTGGAATTTCTCTCCGCTGATGGCGGTCTTTAAGAAATCCTGATCGATATTCTTTAAGATGGTCATCATATCGGTATGGGTGATCTTCTTCACCTCATCCAGGATCTTCTTGTTGCGCTGCTCAGGAATTACGCGCTCCTTTGGATAGCCGCCGCCGCTCTCGCAGCCGAAAAGCTTCTCAAATACATACTGTAAGTGCAGCTCGGCGCCCCAGCCAAAGCCCTTGGCAAATGGCATTGCGATGGCGTTTCCGTCATTGATCTGAGCAAACATATAAGCATCCTCTACATCTACGATATGACCGCAGAGTACGCCGGGAAAAGAGTTGCAGGCTAACATAGCGCCTTCTCCTGTGCCACAGCCGGTAACGACATAATCTGCAGCCTTAGAGTTTAACAGGATAGCAGACAGCAGTCCGCACATAACGTAGGTCAGCTGTGTTTCATCATCAGCGGTATACATACCGTAGTTGAAAACTTCATGGCCCATAGGCTCTACAATCTTCTTTAAGTTCTCGCAGATCATGGAATTCTTTGCAGCCTGGCTGTTCTCGTTGATCAGTGCAATTTTCATAGTGCTTTCTCCTTTATACATATAGTGATAAGCCGGAAGGAGCAAAATCGTCCCCCGCGGCATATACATTATCATACTACAGACCGGAAACACAGGCAAGTTTTATTCTTCGATCACCTGTATCTCCAGATAGTCAAAATCTACCGATTCAATAAAATGATCCCGGCCAAAGCGGGTTTTTGCATGGAGCTTAAAATCTTTTATATTGGAATCCAGCCAGATCGGTTTTTCCAGGTCAAATTCATAGCAGATCTCATCCAGACAGTCAAATACCATCTGGGTCCGTGACTGGGAGTAGTCGCTCCGGCAGGCAGTTATATCCTTTAACAGATGGTTGTCCTTTATGAGCTTGCCCCACATTCTGAACATAAAAATCCCCCTTTCTCATACATGGTATGCTTCAGTATAACACGGCAAAATGCAGAACCTCAAGACTTATATTTCTGAAAAATCCTGCTGTGCCTCCGCCAGGATATCTTTGGAATATCCGTCTTTTGTATATGTATCAAAATCACAGGCTGTCCGTCTGGTAATGAGAGACGCCGTCTCTTCCCCCAGAATATCAGAGATACAGGTATGGAAGCTGTTTACCAGGTGGCCGCAGTGATACAGAAAATCCTTCGTATATTGTCCGGCCAGTTCTTTTTTCACAGCTGCGATCCTCTGACGGCTTTTGGGAGTCTGACAGTAGCCTACATAGGAAAAAGTGCAGCAGCTGTCGCCAAGTCCCAGGGCCGACCGGGTGATCATTGCCAGATCGGGATGAAAGCCCTGGATCAGATGGAGATCTACATATCTGCAGTACAGTGCGCCGTAGCGTTCCAGACCATATCTGGCCCAGCTTTCCTGACACATGCAGCGGTGGCAGCAGAGCGTATAAACAGGGGACTCGCTGCCAATACTGTAGTCCTCAGGACTTGAGGGGATTTGGAGTTCGCCATAGGATAAAAATGTCTCATGATCAAGCCTGCGTCCGTCCCGGACGGCCCGTTTTCGCATCCGCTGTCCCCTCTCATGGGCATAGCGCATGATCGCATTTGCAAAAATATCCAGTCCGTATTCTCCCAAATGTTCCTCCAGTGTTTTGCCATATAATCCGATCAGAAGTCCGTGATGAGTTACGGTATATGTACTGCGCTCCATAGAATTTAGCAGCTCCTTTCTGTGACAGTTATTTTTGTAAGGCTATTATACCACAAAACAGATATGGAAAAGCAGACCATCTCTTGCCCAGCGGCCTGTTTTGTAGTAAGCTATGGATATACAAAAGACGCGCGGTTTTGGTATGATTTCAGGATGCGCGGGACTCATAAGGAGGACAAAATTGTGGCACAGGCCATTACAGATTATGTAAAATTCCTGGCAGATGCCAGAGATGCGGTATACCGCGTGAACTGCGACAGCCGTACAGCCAGACAGCTGGAAGCAGAGGAGAGCCAGAAGGAAAAGGAGCTGGCTTCTTTGAAAAAAGAGGTGGCGGATACCATTTCCCGCACCGTAAAGGCACGCAGAGATGAGATTGAATCCGGTTATGACAGAGAAATTGCAAAGGGGCAGGACAGGCTGAAAAAAGCCAGAGCTAAACGGGAAAAGGCAAAAGATAAAGGCGTGAAAGAACGGATTGCCGAGGAAACCAGCCAGTTAAGAGACCACAACAGAGATTTGAAGATACAGTTAAAGACCATGTTTAAAAAGGATCGTGTTCCGGCCTTTGTAAATACGACCTTCTTTTATGCCCTTTATTATCCCAGGGGAATGAAGGAATTTGGAATAGGTTTTTTAACCTTCCTTATCTGCTTTCTGGCATTCCCCTGCGGCATCTATTTTTTGATTCCTGAACGAAAATGGTGGTATCTGGCTGCAGTTTATGTAGCAGATGTATTTTTATTTGGAGGGCTTTATCTGATGGTGGGAAACCGTATTCGGACTCATTATCAGGATGTTTTAAAGAAGGGGCGGGAGATCCGCAATCTTCTCAGGGCCAATCATAAAAAGATCCATGTGATTACCCGTACCATTCAGAAGGACGGAAATGAAGCTCTCTATGACCTGGAAAAATATGATGACGAGATTGCCTGCGCCAGCCAGGAGCTTTCTGAAATTGCAGAGCGGAAAAAGGATGCTGTGAGCAATTTTGAAAATGTGACAAGAACCATTATTTCAGATGAGATCGAGGGAAACCGCAGAGAAGAAATGCTGGCTCTGGAAGAGGAGATTAAGGAGCTTTCCGCCCAGCTTCACAGCCTGGAGGACAGTATCCGGGATCAGAACATCCATATCACAGATACATTTGGCCCTTATCTTGGAAATGAATTTTTAGAACCCGACCGCTTAAGCGAGCTTTCAAAGCTGATCCAGTCAGGCTCCGCGGCCAATATTACAGAGGCTATTACCCTGTATAAGGCTGGAAGCCAGAAAAAGGCGGATGGACAGTAGAAGAACGATAGATATTTTTAAACGGAAAAGGCCCCATACCGGTGCATCCTTTCTGGTGTATTTCAGAGAAGAGATGCAGGTATGGGGCTTTGGATTTGTTTACAAAGTCAGATAGTGAAAATCCACCTGATTCGCTGTGAGCAGCTGGGCCTCTCTCTGGTGGCAGGTAAAGAGAATGATCTGTCCCTTAAAGGTCTTTGAGAGCCATTTTAAGGCAGTTTTCAGCCGTTCATCGTCATATAGAGCAAAGCTGTCGTCAAAGATTAAGGGCATCTGTTCTCCTTCCGTCTGAACCAGCTTTGCGGCGGCAAGGCGGACTGCCAGATAAATCTGATCCATGGTTCCGCTGCTGACCTGCTCCACAGGAACAAGATGAGAGGGGGTGTTCATAAAGATATTTAAGTCCTGATCGATACTCATACTGGTGTAGATACCGCCTGTGATACCCGCTATAAGCTCAGAAGCAGTTTTATTTAAGTAGAGACCGAAGGAATCCCGGATGGTAGAGGAAAGCCGGTTTAAAGTATCCTGGGCCAGATCCAGGGCATCCAGCTCCTCCTGAATCCTCTCATTTTCCGTGAGAACGTGCTTCAGGCCTTCCGCTTCACTGCGGCAGGTACTGAGCCGTTCCAGTTTTTGTTCTAATTCCCACTGAAGGCGCTGACCGGTTTCGATTTCCTTTGAAAGCTCTGCTTCACGGGACTGGAGCTGTTCGGCTTCATCTGTGAGCCGCTTCAGGGCGTTCTCCGACTGATATACAGCCCGCTCCAGGCGAAGGAGCTCCGATATGCGCTGTTCTAACCGGCGGATGGATTCATCGGAGATAGAGGAATCGCCCAGATGATCCCTGAGAATCCCGGATAAAAAATCCGTTACAGAGGACAGCTCTCGTTTTAGGCGCCGTCTGCTCCATAGCTGCATCAGGGCAGCTGCCAGGAAGACAGCGCCTCCAAGGCCGCAGAGACCGGTGAGAAATGTAAAAAAGGCGGGAGAGGTTCCTGCGTGTTCAGGCCCGAACCGGGTAAGAAGCCCCCGGATCATATCTGGTTTTTTGATGCAGGATCCCATTCCCAGAGCCAGGATGCCTGCTGCCAGAAAACAGAGGGCTGTGGCTGCCGTCTGAACGCGTCCGCCGGATGCCGCCGTTTTTTCTCTGTATTCCTTATAGGCTTCCTGTGTCTGGCGAAGCTGGTTTTGAATGGAGGCCTCATCTGTAAAATGGCTTCCAATAAGGATCTGCCGTCCTCTGGCAGTTTTTTCAAGAAGAGACTCTTTTTCTGTCCGGTGGGTTTCAAGCTCTTCCTTTATCTGCGTCAGATTAGCCTGACAGGATGCAAGACGGTTTTGATAGCGGGGATCGGAAATTTCGTGTTCAATGGTGCGTACTTCGCTCAGAAGCGCTGTGTATCTCTTTGCGGCCTCAGGTACCAGCTTTGCAGCCATTTCCCGCCTCTGGGATTTTAGAAGAGCGCTGGCTTTGGTGATATTTAAAGCAATACTGCCGGAGGTATTGAGATTGGCAATGTAATTTCGCAGCTCCGATACCATCCCCCCGTCTGTGGCGCTTTTTAACTGTCCGATGCTGATGGTGTTGCTGTAGGCGGTTTCTGAAAGGCCGCACCGCAGGCGTTCCCACAGAGTCGCTGTGGGCGTTTCCTCACAGCCCTTTGTTTCATTGATGATCGTAAGGCTTTTATTCCCTTTTTGAAATCTGCGTTCAATCCGGAAGATTTCTCCCTGGCTTTCCAGACGGAGCCATCCCTGATAAGCCCCTGTACCGGACCATGGTTCAAAGCGGGAATAGGTATCATTTTTGGAAGCACGTCCCCGCTGGCGTTCAATTCCAAAGAGCATTCCGCGGATAAAGGTATGAAGGGTGGATTTTCCGGCTTCATTTTTTCCATAGAGCACATTTAAGCCGTCTTCAAAGGAAAGATCCAGGTCATTCAGTTTTCCAAAGCCGTCAATATGAAGACTGAGTATTTTCATGGGTCTAGCTCCTTTCGTCCGTGGTGTGAAGCAGGGCATTTACGCCATAATAAAGGGCCTTTTTTTCTACAGGTGACATATCCTCTTTTTGGAGTGCCTGGATAAAAAAGCCGATCATATCGCTGGAATGTTCTGCAAAAAGTGCTGGAAAGTCATAGAGCGGTTCGGATTCGTCGATGATTTCACCGATTCGGAATCGTGCAGAGAGGGAGGATAGATCAAAGGTAATATCCGGATCCCTCATTCCTTTTAAACGGAAGCGGTAAATATGCTCCCGGCCCCGTTTGTCGATTTCGTTGATGATCCGGTCGGTCAGACCTCCGTTTGTCGTTTCCGTCGTGACGGTCACAGCCAGAGGGATGCAGCGCAGGCTGGCGGCAGGGATAAAGTCCAGACGGGTCAGCCGCCGGGTAACGGGGTGGATTTCTCCTTCAAAATATCCGTGGGTTCCTGTCTCTGTCAGATCCAGGGGTTCAGGGGAACCGCAGTAGGCCATTTTATCCTCGGCAATGACCTGCGCTTTGTGGATATGTCCCAGTGCAATGTAAGAAAATGGGGATAAGCTCAGGGTGTTGAAATTCATAGGAACATGGGCCGGGTCTCCGCCGTGGGCTAAAAGGATCTGGATCCGGTTGTTTAAGGGAACCTGGATATCCTCTAAGAGAGGCTCGCGTATTTCAGTGGTATGGTAGCTGAAGCCATAGACCTCTGTGTTAATGTCATCAAAGTAAACAGAACTTAAAACGGGATCAGCAAGAAAGGTTACATTAGGGCTCCAGGAAAAACTCAGGATACTGGAATTTTCCCGGATCTTGTCGTGGTTTCCTGCAATCATCACGACCCTGACATGGGGGATTGTGGAAAAGAGATAATTGACTTCTTTGATGTCCCGCATCAGAGGCTGGCGGTGAAAAAGATCGCCGCTGATAAACAGGCAGTCGGCTTTCACTGCGCCTGCATGATCGATAATGGCTTTAAACGTATCCCGGATGGCTTGTGCCCGTTCTTTTCCCCAGGGTTTATCTGCATCCGGGGTCATGCCCCAATGTACATCGCCTGTATGGATGAATTTCATAATACCTCCCCCTCGTCCGGAAGCAGAGGATGCTTCCAACGCTTCCATAAACATCAGGGCCTGTTATCGCAACAGGCCCTGGTTTGATATAGATGCTGCCTGCAGCCGAAACGCAGTCCGGACTGCAGATCATGGATAAAATTACAGCTCGCAGTTATTTACAGTTCTTGGGAACGGAATGACGTCGCGGATGTTGGACATACCTGTCAAGTACATCACGCAGCGCTCAAAGCCCAGACCAAAACCGGCATGACGGGCAGAACCGTATTTGCGCAGATCCAGATAGAAGCCATAATCCTCTTTCTTAAGGCCAAGCTCCTCCATTCTGGCAACCAGTTTATCGTAGTCGTCCTCTCTCTGGCTGCCGCCGATGATCTCGCCGATACCGGGAACCAGACAGTCTACAGCCGCTACAGTTTTGTTGTCGGGATTCATCTTCATATAGAAGGCTTTGATTTCCTTTGGATAGTCTGTAACAAATACAGGCTTCTTGAAAATCTGCTCTGTCAGGAAGCGCTCATGCTCGGTCTGAAGATCGCAGCCCCAGGATACCTTGTAATCGAACTGGTCATTATGCTCCTCTAACAGTTTGACTGCCTCTGTATAAGTGATGCGGCCAAACTCGGAGTTCAGTACATTGTTTAAGCGGTCTAACAGGCCCTTGTCCACGAACTGGTTGAAGAAGTTCATCTCCTCCGGTGCGTGCTCCATTACAAAGCGGATAATGTATTTTAACATACCCTCAGCCAGATTCATATTGTCTTCCAGATCAGCGAAAGCAATCTCAGGCTCAACCATCCAGAACTCAGCCGCATGGCGGGTAGTGTTGGAATTTTCCGCACGGAAAGTAGGTCCGAAGGTATAGATATTGCGGAAGGCCATGGCGTAGGTTTCGCCGTTTAACTGTCCGCTTACGGTCAGGTTGGTTGGCTTTCCGAAGAAATCCTGCTTGAAGTCTACCTTGCCGTCTTCTGTCTTTGGAATATTGTTTAAGTCCATGGTAGTTACCTGGAACATCTCTCCTGCGCCCTCGCAGTCGCTTCCTGTGATCAGAGGGGTGTGTACATAGACAAAATCACGCTCCTGGAAATACTGATGGATGGCATAGGCAATCAGGGAACGTACGCGGAATACAGCCTGGAAGGTGTTTGTTCTGGGACGCAGATGGGAAATGGTGCGCAGGTACTCAAAGGAGTGGCGTTTCTTCTGCAGCGGGTAATCCGGTGCGGAGGCTCCCTCTACCGTAACTTCTGTGGCCTGGATCTCAAAGGGCTGCTTTGCCTGAGGCGTAGCCACCAGAGTACCCTTTACAATGACAGCTGTTCCTACACCCAGCCTGGATACCTGCTGAAAGTTCTCCAGCGTGTCGTGATAAACGGCCTGCAGAGGCTCAAAATAGGTTCCATCGCTGATGACGATGAAGCCGAAGGACTTGGAATCTCTCAGGCTGCGAACCCAGCCGCCGATGGTTATTTCCTGATCCATATACTGATCCGGATGCTTGTATAATTCTCTTACTGTAATCAGATCCATAATAATGGTAACTTCCTTTCTTTTTCCATTGATTTCGATAAAAAAATATGTCTTAAAAACTGCATATCGTGATTATATGATATTTCTCTCAATGTTTCAAGGCCTTCCCAGCCGGAGTTTCCGCATTTTTCTGCAAGTTTAAGGCGCTGAAGGAAGAGACTGCCCTGGTTTGCATGTTAGATCCGGATAAAGGATATATAGTATTTAAAACTGTACCATAATACAAGATATGGATAAATTAGAAGAACTATGGAATTTTTAAACGAAAAATGTCGGAAAACTGCGCAAAAAACACAAAATAAAATTAAATATTTATATACGGAAACTAAAATTTGTGTTATAATTATACTTACAAAAATTATAACAGCAAGAGGTGATAACGTGATTAAGAAAGAAATGATTGCCATGCTTTTAGCTGGCGGACAGGGAAGCCGCCTTGGCGTTCTGACAAAGAAAGTAGCCAAGCCGGCGGTATCTTTTGGGGGGAAGTACCGTATCATTGATTTTCCGCTGAGCAACTGTATCAACTCCGGTATTGACACAGTGGGAGTTCTGACACAGTATCAGCCATTACGTTTAAATACCCATATCGGAATCGGTATTCCGTGGGATCTGGACAGGAACGTAGGCGGCGTGACGATCTTACCTCCATATGAAAGGAGCAAAGGCAGCGACTGGTATACCGGTACAGCCAATGCGATTTACCAGAATCTGGAATATATGGAAGCGTATAATCCTGAGTACGTGCTCATCCTTTCCGGTGATCACATTTATAAGATGGATTATGAGGTTATGCTGGATTATCACAAAGCGAATAATGCGGATGTCACCATTGCTGCCATGCCTGTGCCTATTGAGGAGGCCAGCCGATTTGGTATTCTGATTACGGACGAGGCCAACCGGATCACAGAGTTTGAGGAAAAGCCCGCTGTTCCCAGAAGCAACCTTGCTTCTATGGGTATTTATATTTTCAGCTGGCCCGTATTAAGGGACGCTTTAATCCACTTAAAGGACGAACCCGGATGTGACTTCGGAAAGCACATTATTCCGTACTGTCACGGAAAGGGAGACCGCATTTTTGCATATGAATACAACGGCTACTGGAAGGACGTAGGTACTCTGGGATCTTACTGGGAGGCCAATATGGAGCTGATCGACATTATTCCTGAGTTTAATCTTTATGAGGAATACTGGAAGATCTATACCAAGAGCGATGTAATCCCTCCTCAGTACATAGCAGATGATGCAGAAATCGAACGCAGTATCATAGGCGAGGGAACAGAGGTTTACGGGAAGGTGATCAATTCTGTTATAGGTTCGGGAGTTACCATTGAGAAAGGAGCCGTAGTTCGGGATTCCATCGTGATGCAGGGCACTCATATCGGAGCCTGCACAGTGGTGGACAAGGCCATTATCGCTGAAAATGTAACGATCGGGGCAAATGCCGAGGTAGGCTTTGGAGATTATGCACCCAGCACCTATGATCCCAAGGTATATCAGTTTGAACTGGCTACCATCGGAGAGAATTCAGTGATTCCTGACGGCGTGAAGATTGGAAGAAATACAGCCATTGCGGGCGAGACGGCAATCGACGACTATCCTGACGGTATACTGGCAGGCGGAAATTACATTATAAAGGCAGGTGGCGTGAAATGAGAGCAATCGGTATTGTTTTAGCAGGTGGAAACAGCAAGAGAATGCGGGAATTGTCCAACAAGAGAGCCGTAGCCGCTATGCCGGTTGCAGGAAGCTACCGCAGCATTGACTTTGCATTGAGCAATATGACCAATTCCCATATCCAGAATGTGGCTGTATTTACACAGTACAATTCCAGATCCTTAAATCTTCATTTAAGCTCGTCCAAGTGGTGGGATTTCGGACGTAAGCAGGGCGGACTGTTTCTGTTTACTCCATCCATTACTCCGGAGAACGGCGACTGGTACCGCGGAACCGCAGACGCCCTGTATCAGAACCTTACATTCTTAAAGAACAGCCATGAGCCCTATGTAGTGATCGCCTCCGGCGACGGCGTGTACAAGCTGGACTATAACAAGGTTCTGGAATACCATATCGAGAAAAAGGCAGATATCACCGTTGTATGCAAGGATATGGAAGAAGGTATGGACGTCACCCGTTTCGGCTGCGTGAAGCTGGCTGCAGACGGACGGATCGTGGACTTTGAGGAAAAGCCCATGGCTTCAGACGCCACTACGATTTCCTGCGGTATCTATGTAATCCGCAGAAGACAGCTGATCGAGCTTCTGGAGCGCTGTGCAGCAGAGGACCGCTATGATCTGGTAAATGATATTCTGGTGCGTTATAAGAACTTAAAGCGCATCTATGCATACAAGATGGACAGCTATTGGAGCAACATTGCTACCGTAGATTCCTACTATAAGACAAACATGGATTTCCTGAAGCCGGAAGTGAGAAATTACTTCTTCAGAGAATATCCGGATGTCTATACCAAGATTGACGATCTTCCTCCGGCAAAGTACAACCCGGGCGCTGTGGTGAGAAACAGCCTTGTTTCCAGCGGCTGTATCTTAAACGGCACGGTAGAAAATTCGATCCTGTTTAAAAAGGCTTATATCGGAAATAACTGTGTGATCAAAAACTCCATCATTTTAAATGATGTATATATCGGAGATAACACGGTGATTGAAAACTGCATCGTTGAAAGCCGTGATACCATCCGGGCCAACACCACACATATCGGAACGCCGGATAATATCAAGATCGTGGTAGAGAAGAACGAGAGATATACATTATAATTTACGCGCAGTCATCTTCCTGCTGTGCGTGGAAGATGCAGCAAGGGGGCTGACGGAGAGGACGGAAGGGGATTAGCATGCAGGTTACGGATGTAAGAGTCAGACGGGTAGAAAAAGAAGGTAAAATGAAAGCGATCGTATCTATTACCATGGATAATGAATTTGTGATCCATGATATTAAGGTGATCGAGGGAGAAAAAGGGCTGTTTATCGCGATGCCCAGCCGCCGTTCTGCAGACGGCGAGTACCGCGATATCGCTCATCCCATCAATTCCGGCACCAGAGAAATGATTCAGAATACTATTCTGGAGAAATATGAGATGACGCTGCTGGAGAATGGGGGAGCAGAGGCTGAATAACCGGATAATATTAAGAACCGGACAGAAGGATTGAATTCTTTCTGCCCGGTTTTTTTGTGTGGTGCGCCTGGCGGCGCACGTCGCCAGCCATGATTAAAAGAGGGATTTTGGTGTACTTTTTGCCGAGTACTGCTGGAAGAAAGCCGGATGGAACTGGAAATGATTTTGGGGTATACTATGCATAACAAACAGACAGTGAGTATAAAAATCAGGAATGTACGAAGGCAGAAGGGAGGAATACCGGATGCAGATGGATGGACGCCTGAACCGGCTTTTGTCAGTGCTTTCAGAAGATTTATATATAAATATGGAAACCGTGTCCGACCAGATGGAAGTCAGCGAGAGAACGGCCCGGACACTGGTCAGTCAGCTGGATGAACTTCTTTGCCGGAACGGAGCTGCCATAGAGCGCCGCAGAGGTCTTGGACTCAGGCTTTGCGTAAAGGAACCGGAGCGCTATCAGGAGTTTATAAAGGGAAGAACCTCAGCCCTGCTTCCGGAGACCGGAAAAGAGAGGATAGAATTTATTCTGGCCCGATTATTTGCCGCTGCTTCCGGAGTGAAGGCGGAGGAGCTCTGCGAACGGCTCTATATATCCAGAAAAACGTTGTCCCTTGATCTAAAAGGAGTCGAGCAGTATTTAAATAAGCATCATCTGGCTCTTGAAAGAAAACCCTATTACGGTCTTAAAATCCAGGGGGATGAATTTTCCATACGGCTTTGTATGAGCGCGGCATTTTATGAGTTCAGCGATCAGTGGTTTAAGGAAATTTATCATACATTTTGGGATGGGGAACAGATCCGCAATGAGATTCTAAGCAGTGTAAAACAATGTGGGGAAACCATCTATGAAATGGATATCCCTAATATTGTCCTGCAGGTGCAGATCGCTCTGTACCGCTGGGGACGGGGCTGTGTGATTCCGTTGGAGGAGATGAAGCACAGCGACCTGCTTCATGAAGGCGATATCCGTGCCGCAAGGCTTTGTGCGGAAGGACTGAAAGAGGCTTTTGGAATCTGTCTTCCGGTTCCTGAGATTAAATACATGGCGATTCAGCTTCTGGGAAAGAAAAAGATTTTGGCCGGAGACAGAAGCAGCGTTTTTATTGATATGGAGATCAATCAGCTGGTGAACCGGATGCTTGAAAGCGTCAAGCAGACATATAATCTGGATCTGGCATCGGATTTTGATTTAAATACATCCCTGAGACTTCACATGGTATCGCTGCGGATCCGCCTGCAGTACCGGCTGAAAATGGACAACCCCATTTTAAAGGAGATTAAAGAGGTATACAGCTTTCCCTATGCAGTGGCGGCCCATGCGTCTACGGTTTTGTCGGAGTATTTCCACACCATAGTCCCTGAGGCAGAGATTGGATACCTGGCCCTGTGTTTTGCCCTTTCGTTAAAACGACAGGACAGACAGAGGTACAAGAGGAATATCCTTCTTGTGTGCGCCTCCGGTTCCGGTAGTGCTAAGCTTTTTGAATATCGGTTTCGGGAAATGTTCGGAGATTATCTGGACCGGGTAGAAGCCTGTGATATCGGATCTCTGGCATCCTGGGATTTTTCTAATATAGATTATGTATTTTCTACGGTTCCCGTAAAAACAGCCATTCCGGTTCCAGTGTGTCAGGTACAGTATTTTTTTGACAGGCACAATGCGGGAGAGGTGGAACGGCTGCTGAAAAGCAGCAGGAAAGGCGGAATCCGATCGTATTTTGACCGGTCGCTTTTTTTTACCAATATAAAGGGAAACAGCAGAGAGGAGATACTCCATGAGCTGTGCGGGTGCATCCGCAGAGTGCGGGAACTTCCGCCGGATTTTGAGGATTCCGTACGAAAGAGAGAAAATCTGATGCAGACAGACTTCTGTCCTCAGATTGCAATTCCTCATCCCTATCAGCCGGTGACGAAGGATACTTTTGTCTGCGTGGCGCTTTTGGAAAAGCCGGTGCTCTGGCATATTTATGAGGTACAGGTGGTATTTCTTTTATCCGTTTCGGTTAATAAGGAAAACCTGGAGGAATTTTACCGGATTGCCCCCAGTTTTATGATGGACGAGGGCTGTATGAACCATCTTCTGGAAACCCGGAGTTATGATACCCTGATGGATATTATTGACTGGGCGGAGAGAGATGAGCTTCAGAACCGGTAGTATATAAAACACATTAACCAAACTAAGGAGGTAACAATTATGGGTACGATCAGAGTGTTATTATGCTGCGGAGCTGGATTCTCCAGCGGATTCCTGGCACAGAAGGCAAGACAGGCAGCAAAGAAGAAAAAGCTGGACATGACTGTGGAAGCCAGAAGTGAGAGTGTGGTAAGCGAGTACATGGACAAGATGGATGTACTGTTAGTTGGTCCCCACTATGCAAGCGCTGTTCCGAAGCTGACAGAGGAGTGCGCACCCCATGGAATCCAGGTAGAGCTGATACCGGCAGAGATTTATTCTTCTCTGGACGGAGCCGCACTGGTTGAGCTGGCAGAGAAGGTAGCTGCAAGAAAGGATGGATAAGTACAGATGAATGGTTTAATGACATGGCTTTCGGACGTATTTGCTCCTAAGGCCCGGCAGGTTTTTGCAAATCCATGGATCGATACCGTGGCAAGTACCATGAAGAAGGTTCTTCCGATCATTTTGACCGGTTCCTTGATCTTCTTCTACAACGTATTCCGTTCCTATATCCCGGCGCTTCCTGATTTAAGTCCCATTGCGAATTTCTCCTTTGGACTGCTGGCAATCTTCGTAGCTTTCTTTGTTACCCATGAGGCCATGATCAAGCTGGGACATGGACAGTATCAGATTAATGCATCGCTGATCTCCATTGCAGCGTACCTGCTGCTTTGCCGTCCTCAGGTAGTAGACGGAATCTTCCAGATTGATAACGGCCGTATCGGCGCTGCCGGTATCATGATGGGTATCGTAGTAGGTCTTTTCGTTGCCATTGTATTCCACATCTATGCAAACCTTCATGTACTGGAAAACAATGATACGCTTCCGGACTTTGTAAGCGACTGGATCAACAATATCATTCCCATTACCATTACTCTGGGACTGGCGATGATCTTTGCAAACGTATTAAAGCTGGATCTTTACAATATTCTGGTAAGCTTCTTTATGCCTCTTCAGAAGGGCGCTCAGACACTTCCCGGCTTTATCCTGATCTGCTTTGTACCGGTTATTTTCTACTCAATGGGTATTTCCAGCTGGGTATTCAATGCAGTTACCACTCCTATCTTTATGGTGGCGATCGCAGAGAATATCGAGGCTGTGGCAAACGGCGGCGTTCCTATGAATATCGCTACCAGCGAGGCCGTATTTACAGCTGCTTTGATCACCATGGGCGGCCGCGGCGGCACACTTCCTTTAAACGTGCTGATGCTGGGTTCCAAGAGCAAGAAGCTTAAAACCATGGGTAAGATCTGTATCGGACCTTCTTTGTTCAATATCAACGAACCGTTAATGTTCGGCGCACCGGTTGTATTTAACCCTCTGTTAATGCTTCCGATCCTGATCAATAGTATCGTTGGTCCTACAGTTGTATGGCTGACCATGCACTATGGCCTGTTAAATATTCCTTCCAAGATGGTGCAGGTAGGACAGATCCCGGCTCCGTTTTCCAGTGTGATGATTACGGGAGACTGGAGAGCCGTTCCGGTGTATATCGTACTGTTTATCCTGTATCTGCTGACCTGGTATCCATTCTACAAAGTATATGAGAGACAGTGCGTAGAGGAAGAAACACAGGCTGCAGGCTGATGCAGAGGACTTAAAACATATGGCGGCGTTCCCTGGTTTTGGGGGCGCTGCTTTTCAGAAAGGAGAGAAATAAAAGTGGGAGAAATGATGTTTAAGGATGATGATAAGGTCGTTCAGGTTGCCATGCAGATCGTAATTTCTGCAGGTGATGCCAGAAATGCAGCCGGAAAGGCATTAGATTGTGTAGCAGCATTTGATTTTGCAGGAGCAAAGGAGCATATGGAGGAGGCAAATAACCATATTTGTGCAGCTCACAATGCTCAGACAGAGATGATCCAGTCTGAGATCGCAGGAACAGAAACCATTCAGCCAAGCCTGCTGTTTAACCATGCACAGGATACGCTGATGACCGTTATGTCAGAGATCCACCTGGCAGAGAAAATGATCCAGGTATTTGAAAGTTTCTACAATAAAATGAATGCATAAAGGAGGAACTATGAGCGCAGATATCAGAAAGACGATGCCGGAAGGCTTTTTATGGGGAGCTTCTACAAGTGCTTATCAGGTAGAGGGAGCAGCAGAAGAGGACGGAAAGAAGCTGTCCCAGATGGACATTTTAAACCGCGGAACCGGCTTTGCAGATGCAAGCGTAGCCAGTGATCACTATCACCGCTATAAAGAAGACATCGCGCTGATGAAGGAATGCGGCTTTACTGCATACCGTTTTTCCTTTTCCTGGTCAAGAATTTTCCCGGACGGCGTTGGAGAAGTAAACCCAAAGGGCCTGGAGTTTTATGACAACCTGGTAAATGAGCTGGTAGCAAATGGAATTAAGCCGATCCCTACCATTTACCACTACGATATGCCAATGGCTCTTGTAGACAAATATGACGGCTGGATAAGCCGCCAGAGCGTGGATGATTTTGTGGCTTACGGAGAGTTCCTGATCCGCAGATACGGCGACAGGATCAAAGACTGGCTGATTATCAATGAGCAGAGTATTATTGTGGAATTCTGGAAAAAGAAGAATTATGTGCCTGAGAAATACCATGGGGATCCTCAGGTGAAATTCCAGATCAACCACCATATGAATCTGGGACAGGCAAAGATCAGCAAGCTGATCCATGAGCTGGTAGAAGGCGGACGTTCCGGTGCAGCCATCGGATATTCTCCGGTATACGGACTGGATTCCACTCCGAAAAATATGCTGGCTATGTTAAATGCAGAGGATTTAAAGAACCACTTCTTCCTGGATATTTATTTTAAGGGCAAATATCCCGTAGGTGCATTCCGCTATCTGGAAGAGCACGGAATGGCTCCTGTGATCGAAGAGGGAGATATGGAGATTATCCGTGAGGGAATGCTGGACTTCCTGGGCGTAAACTACTATGCAAGCAAGTGCGTGCGCTTCCCGGATGCTGATAAGAATGAGCTGACAGAGGCTAAGAGCAACTTAAGCGGCAAGAAGGGCGCTATGGGAGCTTATGAGGTAATGCCTGATTTCTATCAGTACATGAAGAATCCGAATGCGGATACAAATGACTGGGACTGGACTATTGATCCAACGGGTATGCAGTACCTTCTGCGTGATATTTATCAGCGCTATGAGGTTCCAATGATCATCACAGAGAATGGTCTGGGAGCAAGAGACGTACTGGAGGACGGAAAGGTACATGATGATTACCGTATCGACTACTGGACGAAGCATCTTCAGGCAATTCACAGAGCTATTGAGCTGGGAGTGGATGTAAGAGGCTTCCTGCCATGGTCCTTTGTGGATGTACTCAGCACCAGTAATGGTTACCAGAAGCGCTATGGTCTGGTGTATGTAAACCGTGATGATGAGGACATCAAGGATCTGGCAAGAATTCCAAAGGATAGCTATTACTGGTATCAGAAGGTGATCGCTACCAATGGGGCACATTGTCTGGAAGAAGAATAAAGATATAAAAAGGCCGTCCAGCCGGAATCGGAAAAGTCGATTCCGGCTGGGCGGTTTTTACATCCTCTTCAAAATACTTCTCGCCACGCTGATACCGTTTGCAGAAGCCTGCTGCAGTCCTCTGGTAACAGAAGCGCCATCGCCGATGGCTCTCAGTCCATGTACGCTGGTTTCAAAGTCTTTATCAACCACTACCTTGTTGGAGTAGAATTTAACTTCTACGCCATAGAGCAGGGTTTCATCGCTGGCAATACCGGGAGTGACCTTGTCCAGGGCCAGGATCATTTCCTTGATATCCGTCATAATGCGGTAGGGGAATACAAGGGACAGATCGCCGGGAACCGCATCCTTTAAGGTTGGGATCAGGTTGTTGCGGCAGAGGCGCTCCTCTGTGGTGCGGCGGCCTCTCTGGAAGTCGCCGAAGGTCTGGACCATGATCCTGCCTCCGCAGAGCATATTGGAGAGCTGTGCAATATGTTTGCCGTACTCGATGGGCTCGTTAAAGGGACGGGTGAAGTTTTTGCTTACCAGAAGGGCAAAATTGGTATTGTTTGTCTTATATTCCTGTGATTTATATGCATGGCCGTTTACTACTGCAAGGCCGTTTTCATAGTATTCGGTAGCTACTTCGCCGGAAGGATTGCTGCAGAAGGTACGTACCTTATCGTCAAAAGTAGGTGTGTAGTAGACCAGCTTGGCCTCATAAAGGTTTTCGTTGAGGAATTTCATAACCTCGTCGCGGACTTCAACGCGGACGCCGATATCCACGGTTCCAACCTTTGTCTCAATGTGGTGGTTATCGCAGACATGGGAGAACCAGTCAGAACCCTCGCGGCCAATGGCAGCTACGATCTCCGGTGCGCAGAAGGTTTCATCTTTGTCCGTTACAATACCCTTTACGGTATCGCCGTCGATCAGGATGTCCTTTACCATGGTGTTAAATTTCATCTCAATGCCCTGAGCCAGCAGGTGCTCCTGAAGGCGGGTATAGATTTTGTAGCCTTCCTCTGTACCCAGGTGACGGATGGGGCATTCGATGAGCTTTAAGTTGGCGTTGATGGCTTTGCGGCGGATTTCTTCGATTTCCTTCTGCTTGTCAATGCCGTATACATTTTTGTCTGCCCCGAATTTCAGATAAATGTCATCAGATTCCTTTAAAAGCGCAGCCGTCTCGTCATACCCCAGGATTTCGGGCAGGTTTCCGCCTACATCTGGAGACAGTGAAAGCTTTCCGTCGGAAAATGCTCCGGCGCCTGCAAATCCAGTTGTGATGGAACAGGGCTTGCAGCCTACACAGACCTTGGTAGTGCGCTTGGGGCAGACACGTTTTTCAATGGGCCGGCCCTTTTCGACCATAAGGATCTTAAGTTCCGGTTTCTGACGGATCAGCTCATAGGCGCAGAAGATGCCGGAAGGGCCGGCGCCGATGATGATTACATCATACAGATTATTTTTGCTCATAAGAAATTCTCCTCTCTTTGAGATTCAAAGCCTGATGGTAAATAAGGCCCAGAACGAATATAACTATAGTCTATCATAGTTATGAAAAGGGGTCTACCGTTCTTTTTTCATTACCCGTGTTACCATAAAAATACAGTAAAACATGGCTAAGGCCCATGCAATGGGATTGGCCAGACAGATGCCAAGATATCCCAGCTTTGTTACTGCCAGAAGGCCTCCAAGGCTTCGTCCGATCAGCTCGCCGATGCCGGATATAACAGCCTGCATACTGTATCCAAGGCCCTGAAGGGTATTTCTGAAGATCATTAAGAGGCCGTGGAAGCAGAACAGAAGGCTCATAACGCTTAAGTATTCCAGCGCTCCGGCAGTAACTGCCGGGTCTGCGTCTCCCAGCACCAGCCCGACGGCAAAATCTTTGCACAGGAAAATGGCGGTCCAGGCGGCAGCGCAGTAGCACAGCTGGATTTTGCAGCCGTCCTTTATACCCTGGCGGATGCGGTCGGTGCGCCCTGCACCGTGGTTCTGGCCGGCATAGGTTGCCATAGCCATACCCACGCTTTCCATGGGAAGGGTGAACATCTGGCGGATTTTTTCTCCCGCGGTCTGTGCGGCTACGGCAGTACTTCCCAAGAGGTTGATGGCGTCCTGCATAATAACGGCTCCAATGGCGGAAACGGAGTATTCAAAGCCCATGGGAAGGCCGATGTAGGCCAGCTTTTTGCAGTGGTGGGAGGAAAGGCGCAGCTTATTTTTAGTAAAGCTCAGGCCGTGTCCTTTTGCAGTTTTGGAGAAGAACCACCAGGTACAGAGCAGGCCGCTGAGGGCCTGGCTGATTACAGTAGCGATGGCTGCTCCGTCTACTCCCATTCCGAAAGGAACGATTAAAATCCAGTCAAGGGCAATATTCAGGAGACTGGAGGCCAAAAGGAAATAAAAGGGATGTCTGGAATCTCCCATGGCCCGCAGGACGCTGGAGGAGTAGTTGTACAGAACCGTAGCAGGAATTCCCAGGAAAATGATGCGGATATAAAGAGAGGCATCATCAAAGAGCTCAGGCGGCGTGTGGATGAGCTTTAGGAGCGGAGGGGCCGTCAGGGTGGTGACAACAGTAAAGACAGCGCTGAGCCCAATGCAGAGGGTGGCTCCGTTGATGAGGAAGCGCTCCAGATTTTTATGATCCTTTGCTCCAAAGGATTCGGCTGCCGGGATGCCGAATCCCACACAGGCTCCCTGGATAAAGCCAAGGATCAGAAAGTTCAGGGAGTAGGTGGTTCCTACAGCTCCCAGGGCGTCGGTTCCCAGACAGCGGCCTACAATAATGGTATCTGCAAAGCTGTAGAGCTGCTGAAAAAGTGTACCCAGCACCAGAGGAAGGGCAAAACGAAGGATCTGAGCCAGGGGGCGTCCCACGGTCAGATCCGTTGTACCGGAACGGTTCTTTTTAACTGTTTCCATGATAAAAATTCTCCTTGTGTGTTTTACGGCTCTATTTTAGCATGGATTCCAGATGAATGGGGAATATCTTTAGAAAATATTTCAGAAAGCGTCAGATTTATGTTAGAGTTCTTTAAGGCTTTCTCAAGGACACAAGGGGAAGAATGTGCTAGAATGATATTATAAGAAATAAACGTACGAAAGAGAAAGAAGGTGGACAGATGAGAACCGGTAAAAACTGGAACATATTAAAAAGGGGTCTTAAGTGGACCATTGGCATCATGGCGGCAGCGGTTATTTGTATCTGCGTAAATGTAGGCATGAAGGGCTATGATATGTACAGAGATGCCATCAGCCAGATCAGCCTTAAGGACAAGGTAGAGCAGATCCGTTCCAAGGAAAACTATACGGAATTTGCAGAGCTTCCGGAAACGTATGTAGATGCGGTTCTCTCTGTGGAAGACCACCGCTTTTACGGTCATATCGGTATTGACCCCATCGCCATTACCCGTGCGGTTATCAATGATATAAGGGCAGGCGCTTTTGTGGAAGGCGGAAGCACCATTACCCAGCAGTTGGCAAAGAACCTGTATTTTACACAGGAAAAGAAGATGGAGCGCAAGGCGGCAGAGGTATTTATGGCTTTTGCTCTGGAAAAGGAATACAGTAAAAATGAGATTCTTGAGCTTTATGTGAATACTATTTACTTTGGAAACGGATACTACTGCATTAAGGATGCCAGTGAGGGTTACTTTGGAAAGGCTCCTGAGGATATGGACGATTATGAGAGCACTCTGTTAGCCGGTGTTCCCAATGCTCCTTCCAAATATGCCCCCACAGTAAATCCGGCACTGGCTGCCAAGCGCCAGGAGCAGGTGCTGGAGCGTCTGGTGAAGTGCGGACTCTTTACAGAAAAACGGGCCAGAGAAACTATGGCAGAGACCAGGGAATATCAGGAACCGGATGCGGCGTAAAGGCTGGATGGTCGGATCTGCCGATAGTGTAACTTTATCTGGGGAAAATTAAGAAATAAAAAAATAAGGCGATTTCCTTTTATAGTATAATGTAATCACCACAAAAACATTTACGAAAGAAGGAATCGCCTTATGTATTATAGTATACAGGATTTCATTGAAAATGGAATAGCAAATTTAGAAGAATGTGAAAAAAGTTTAATGAAAAATCCCCTTAACTGGACGGATCAAATCCTGGGAATCCAGCAGATATTAAGAAAGTTTGGAGCCGCAGTTATTTCCGAATTATTAGAAGAATGTAATACAATACTGGAAAATAGTATAAAACGCCGTGCCTTCTGGCGGATAAAAGACCGGACAAAAAAGCATCTGCTGACTTCTGTAGGGATGATTGGATTTACCCATACCCGTTTTGAACACAAGGAAACGGGAAAAACGGCATACCTGCTGGACCAGATCCTGGGGATCCAGCCCCATGCAAGGATCAGCCGTGATCTAGAGTGCCGTCTTTTGGAAGAGGCAGCCCAGAGCAGTTACCGAAAAGCTGGTTATACGGCCAGTGAACAGGATCCGGTAAGCGGCCAGACCGTGATGCGCCATGTCCACTGTTTAAAATGTATCCGGCAGACAAACGGTCAGGATCAGGAAAAACGCCGTGTAAAGCAGCTGTATGTAGAAGCAGATGAGGATCATATCGCACTGCAGTTCCATGAGAAAAAAGGAGACATAAAACGTTTTAAGGGGCATGGGGATAATGGCCGCATCATAAAACTGGTGTATGTACATGAAGGGATTGAAACGGAGGGAAAGCGTAGAAGTCTGAAACACCGGAAGTATTTTGTAGGGTATTACACAGGAGAGGAAAATAAACGTTTGTGGGAAGAAGTAAAAGAATATATTGAAGAAACGTATGATACGGATTCCCTTGAAACGATATACTTCCAGTCAGATGGAGGAGGCTGGATGAAGAAAGGAATGGAACTGTTAGGAGCAGATTTTGTGCTGGATGAATTCCATCTGAAAAAGTATGTGAAACGGATGGTGCGTAGTACGGGAGAGCCGGAGCGTGAAGCAGAAGTAAATGAGTGGATAAAAGAGGGGAAAAAGAAAGAACTGGAGGAGTGGGAAAAAGAGAAAGCCGCGGTACTGGAAGAGAAGGAAGGGAAAAAACTGGAAAATAGTTATGGATATATAAAAAGGAACTGGAAAGGAGTCCGAAACCGTGTAGGAAAGAAGGCGGGAGTGCTGGGAAGCAGTACGGAAAGCCATGTGAGCCATGTGATATCAGCGAGGATGAGTTCCCGCCCGATGGGTTGGAGTAAAGAAGGAGCAAAAAAGCTTTCATTTTTGAGAATATATTGGAAAAATGGAGGAAAGATGGAACAACTGCTGTCAGAAGAGAGGAAGTGTGAGGAAAAGAGAGGGGAAGAAAAGATCCTGAGTGCAGCAGAGCTGATACACTGGGAGAAGCAGACGAAAAAACATAATGGAAAATATGTGGATGCAGTACAGGCCAGGCTGAACAATTATAGATTAGCGAAGCTATATCTTTATCCTGCAATCAATAAGATATGCGGGTAAGGTCTGTGTAGATGGATCCCCAGGTAAAGTTACACGTAACAGTTCAGCCATGCGGTTGTCCTCAATAAAAAAAGTATACCGTTAGAACATCAAAGTAACTTAAAATTCTTTCTACGGCAGATCATTCATTTTATTTTAGTTTGTCTCGATTTTTCTGTCGGTTTATGTTATTGTTTTATGTATCAGGAATCAAAGGAGGCACCATAATGGAGACCGTTTCAAGTTTTGTGTAAACTCAAAAAACTGATATAAGATATGTCATTAGTTATTCTGGGCAGAGCCGATTTTTTGAGGTTCTGCCCTTGCTTGTATTATAATGCAGTTTCCAGACATGTCAAGCAGGGCTGGCTGGGCCAGCCCTGAAAGGCCAGAAACAGCTTATAATCCGGATAATCGTTCTTCAAAAAATATTTCCAGCTGCGAATGGATCTGTCCCCAATCCTGTCGGTGTCCAGTCCATTTTTTCGTGATATCCACCATGGCCAGATACAGCATTTTCAGGAGACTCTCATCCGAAGGGAATACCGTCTTGGATTTCGTGACCTTCCGCAGCTGCCGGTTAAATCCCTCGATGGTATTCGTGGTATAGATTAAGCGGCGGACCGCTTCCGGATACTTGAAATACGTTGAAAGATTCGCCCAGTTATCCTTCCATGATTTTGCGATTTTGGGATATTTCCCGCTCCATTTCTCATCAAAACTATCCAGTTCAGCCCGTGCGATTTCTTCCGTTGGAGCTGCATATACACGTTTCAGATCAGCCATCAACGGCTTGAGTTCCTTATAAGAAACGAACTTTGTCGTATTCCGGATCTGATGAATGATACACTGTTGGATCTCAGTATCCGGGAAAACGGCTTCAATCGCCTGTGGAAAGCCTGTCAGGCCGTCTACGCATGCGATCAGGATATCTTCTACGCCACGGTTTTTCAGTCCGTTCAAAATGGAAAGCCAGAACTTTGCACTCTCATTTTGCCCTACATACATGCCGAGCACGTCTTTATGCCCTTCCATGTCGATTCCGATAGCGACATAAACCGCACGTTTTACAATCCTGCCTTCATTACGGACATGGTAATGGATAGCGTCCATGAAAACGACCGCATAGATTTCCTCCAAAGGCCGTTCCTGCCATTCTTTTACGATGGGCAGGATTTTATCCGTGATCCTGCTGATGGTGCTGTCAGAAATCTCGATGTCATAGAGTTCCCGCATATGGCTTTCGATATCATTCGTAGTCATTCCTTTGGCATACATGGAGATGATCTTTTCTTCCATGTCCTGAGTGACCGTATTCTGATACTTTTTGACGATCTGTGGTTCAAACTCTCCTTTCCGGTCTCTTGGGATATCAATCTCCATATCGCCGTAGCTGGTATGCATGGTCTTCTGGGAATGGCCATTTCTGGAATTATCTGTTTCCTTGTTCCGATAATCATACTTGGAATATCCCAGTTCCTCATCCATTTCCTGATCCAGGGCACCTTCCAGGATGATGGACATCATATCCCGCATAATGGAATTGACATCCGTTCCATCCTTGACCGTTACATTGTTCTCTTTCAGGTAGTTGCCCATCATTTCCCGAAGAGCTGCTTTTTGTGGGGTATCCTTTTTTCTTGCCATAAAATAAACCTCCAAACTGGTAAGTCTATCTTACATCAGTTTGAAGGTTTACACAAACTTTGGGATACTCCCCCATAATGGGAGGCAATTATGAAAAAAGTATTTATAATCAGCTTATGGATGTTATGGCACGTCTGGATTCCGTGGAAAAAGAACTGCATACAGAAAAAATCGAGCACAAAGAAGACGTAGCCCGCCTGAATAAAAAAATCGATCACCTGACACATGAAAACCATATACTCAAAGAAGAGAATGCCCGGTTAAAAAGCATCCTCAATCATGACAGTTCCAACACCTCCCTCCCACCATCTTCCGATAAAGCAGGCTCCAGGGCTGTGAATACTTATAACGGACGTGAAAAAAGCAGCCGGAAAGCCGGAGCACAAAAGGGACATAAAGGAACAACCCTGACTAAGGCAGAGATAGAAGAAAAGATCCGCACAGGGGAATACAGGCATGAGATCCGCACCATTGGGAAAGCGGAAGGGAACCGGTATATCACAAAGTATGTACTGGATCTTGAGGTGGTTCCAACAATCTCATATCTATGGGGATAAAAGGGGACGGATCCATATCCCAAAGGAATACCGGAGTGATGTGACCTACGGTCCATCTGTCAAGGCACTGTCAGCTGTTCTATACAGCGAGGGAGTTATGTCAAATGACCGGATTGCAGCATTTTTAAATGCTGCCAGTGCAGAACGTCTGAAACTGTCAGCGGGAAGTATCTATGGATTCTGCCGCAGGCTTTCAGAGGCGTCTGTGGAAAGTATTTCCCACCTGGAAAACCATATGTTGGACCAGAAAGTTGCAGCAACGGATGGGACGACAGTAAGAATAAACGGAAGGCAGGCCAATATCCGTAACTTCAGTGTAAAAGATACCGTTATATATAAGGCGATGAAGGGGAAAACTCTCAGGGAATTGGGGGAGATTGATCTTTTAAGAAAGTATACAGGAACCCTTATCCATGACCATGAAACGGCATTATACCATTTCGGGACAGGGCATGGGGAATGCAATGTCCATCTGTTGAGATATTTGAGAAAAAATACGGAAGAAGCAGGAAACCCATGGTCCCAAAAGATGGCGGAGCTGTTAATAGAAATGAATAGGGAACGAAAAAAGCAGCAGGAGGAAGGAAAAAGCAGTTTTCATGAGGAGCGCGTGTCAGAATACGAAAAAAGATATATGGAACTGATCCAAAAAGGCTGTGAAGAGAATAAAAATACCCATCACAGATATGCAAAGACCGAAGAAAAAGCATTATTGAAGCGGATGGAAAAATACAGAGAAAACCATCTTTTGTTTCTGCACGATTTTACAGTTCCATTTGATAACAATATGAGTGAACGTGATCTAAGGAAAGCGAAAAACCGCGAAAAAATGGCAGGAGGGTTCCGAAAAGAGAGTGGGAACGAAATGTATTGTGCCATACTGACAGTCATTGAGACATTAAAAAGAAGGAATATGGGAGTGCTTGAGAATGTAAAGAAGTTATTCATGGGTACACCGGCTATATTTTAGCCGGTGTAAAAAACGTGGGATCAGCCGCATGGCTGAACTGTTACAGTTACACTATCCACTTTGCACAAAAAACTTGACAATTAAAAGAAAATATGATTTAATATATCTATAGAAATTTAGTGATGTCCCCTACATATTGTAGGTTTTATGTTTTCTAAAAAATGAAAACGTTTCCAAAAAAAACGAACATTTGCGCAAAAAGGTAGAAACATGAAGGATAAAGAAGCAAGATATGCGTACGGTTTTTTGTTGGCGATCAGTTTTTTGGGAACTGGTATGCTGGCGTTGATTACATTCCCGAGAAGCATTCGTCTGGTAGATGTGGGAATATCGGTAGCATTTTATGGTTTTTTGATTTCTGTATCGAATGGGCTTACAGGATGCCTGAATGTTTTCTTTGGCAGATTGATTGATAAATATGCATGCTTAGAGCAGGTGCTAAAGAGTATGCTTGTTTTATCCTTATTGGGACATGGTGTTTTTGCATGTACCAGGAATCCGGGAATCTTAGGGACGATGTTTGTTGTAGAAATGGCTGCGGACAAGATTTTCTCGACATTTATGTACCGTTTGATAGAACGTATTTCCGGAAGCCGGTATGGGTCAAGTCTTGGAATATATAAAATAGCAGGTTCTGCTGCATGGATTATTTTTGCCGCTGCGTCTGGCTTTGTTGTAAAACAGTTTAGCTTTCGGAGTTTGGCTTTGCTAGTGGTTTTCATGGGATGTATGAAGCTGGTGTTGTTTATAAAATTGTTTGAACTTTATAAAAGGTATTCCCCAGAAGGTCCGCAGGCACAGTCTAAGGCGAAATTGAGCGTTACGGTCGGAGTGATCAATCTCTTTTTCTTATATATGCTGATGCAGCTTCAAAGTAACGGAGGATTTTCATATTTACAGATTTATTTATCCAGGGAACTTGGGTTAGATGAAATTATTTCCGGAATTATTATTTCTTCTTCTGGTTTCTTTGAAGTTTTTATATCGGTAGGGATTGGAAAATTATGTGATCTCAGTAAACGAATGTCGCATCAGGTTTTGGTTGCCGGATGTATCCTATCGGCGATCCGGTGGTTATTGCTGGCGTCAGCGGGATCTATTCCTATATTGATTTTTACACAGCTTTTGCATGGCATAATGATTTGTACAATAAATATTACGTTTATGAGTTATTTAAGACAGGTGGTGCGTGCGGAAGAACTTGGTACGATGCTTGGTTTTATGGGGGCTTTAAGCAGCTTTGGAACAATTGTGGGAGCTGGTGTTTTTGGCTATTTCAGCGAAATGTATTCATTGAAAATGGCGTATTATGGTTTGGGTTTCTTTTCGCTAATAGGAGTTGGGATTTATTTGTTGGAAGAAAAATTCTTTTCAGCAAGAAAAATAATAAAAGCGGGGAGAGGAGGATGAACAGATTCGATTAGCGCGAAAAGTTTGGTTAAATAAAGAAGGATGAAAGAAGTCAGCTATAGAATTATAGCTGCAAAATAAAAAGGAAAAGGAGAGTTTTTATGAAAAAGATGGTTAGAAGCATGGTGGCAGCATCTCTGGCCGGTGTTATGGCCGTTTCATTAGCGGGCTGTGGAGGCAATAAGCAGACTCCGGCAGAAACAACGGCGGCTGTAACGGATGCCGCTAAGCCGGCAGAAACAACGGCGAAAGAAACGGAAGCGGCAACGGCAGGGGAGAAGGTCACACTTCGTTTTATGCATGACTGGCCTGAATATGAGACGCAATTCAACCAGATTGTTGAGGATTTTGAGAAATCAAATCCGGATATCGAAATTGAAACCACAGTTATTACTTGGGATGTCTTGACAAAGACCTTACAGACTGCATTTGCATCTGGAGATGCACCAGATGTTACTTGCTGTTGGTTAGATCGCTTGGGCGGTTTTAATGCTTTGGGAGCAGCGTATGATCTGACAGAAGCCATGGAAGCGGACGGGGCTGCCTGGAAGAATGAATTTATTCCTGCTTCCTTAGATCTTGGAACGGTTGGAGGAAAGATTTTGGGTGTACCCTTCCGGTCAACCTGTACCATTTTGGTATACAATAAGACGATGTTGGAAGAAAACGGATGGCAGGAGCCGAAAAATCAGACAGAATTAATTGAACTGATGGATCAGGTTGCAGCGAAAGGAATTATTCCTTTAATCGCTCCTGGAAATCCGGAAGGCTTCCAGTTAGCATCGTTAACCAAAACGCTGGCAGAGCCGGAGCTTTATAAGTCTGGGAAAGGGATTTATGGCGTTCCCGCCGGAAGAGGGAGTTCCTACGCTGCTGTTTAACTATGGTGTAGATGGCTGGATGGTATATTCTGGAACAAAATATCCGGAGCAGAGCATCCGTTTCTTGAAATATCTGAGCCAGCTGGATGTTCAGCGGAAGTTTGGTCAGGAAACGCTGTCTGTTATGGGTAACAAAGGGTGCGTATACGAGAATGAAAATCAGAATAAGTTTGTAGAGATTTTCTCGAATGCAAAAAGTTATCGAATTAAATTTGATTATTCACAGGGTTCTTTGATTACAGACGAAGCTATTGCTATTGCAGATTTTATTGCGGATGAAAATGCAACCGGCGCAGATCTCGGTAAAACGATTGCTGAATTAAAACAGAAATGTATCGAAGAGAATGCAAAGTAAATAGTACGGGAAATCAATGAGAGGGGAGACATAGTGGAGGAACTTATGTCTCCCCGCCTAAAATCAGAAAAAGGAAGGAGGAATCACTTTGAAAATCAATAAATTGGAGAAGAGGAAAAAGGTTATGGGGTACTTTTTTCTGATCCCATCATTCTTTTTTCTGGCGGTATTTTTAATCTATCCAATGATAAAGAGTATGGTTATGAGCTTTACGGACTGGAATGGATTTAATCCGGATTATCAATGGGTGGGGTTAAAAAATTATGTAGATTTATTTACGGATACGCCGGCGTATTGGTCATCCATGAAAATCAACCTTATATTTGCAGTTGTTTCTACTGCGATTCAGACGGCTTTGGGATTTCTGCTGGCTTTTGCGGTGTATCATATGACGGCAGGCTGGCAAAAGTTTTATAAGGTTTCCCTGTATATTCCTGTGATTTTACCTGCATCTGTTATTGCGGTTATGTGGAGATTTATGCTGTCGCCAGATACAGGACTGGTAAATAATATTCTTCGTTTGATCGGTCTCGATTTTCTTTGTCATGCCTGGGTTGGAGAAAATGCAACGGCGCTTGGCACTGTGATTGCTGTTAATACGTGGCAGTATGTTGGGTTTACGATGGTTTTGTATTATATTGCCATGCAGAATATTCCACTTGATGTGTTGGAATCTGCGGAAATTGATGGGGCCGGAAAATGGCAGAAGTTAAGGTATTTCTTCCTTCCCTTAACGGCAGGAACTACAGAAACCAATGTAATTCTTTCCATTACAGGAGGAATGAAATCGTTTGCACTGTTTTATATGTTGACGGGAGGCGGTCCCGGAACTGCAACCAGAGTCGTATCGATGCTTATTTATAATACTGCTTTTGTGGATTATAAATTCTATAAAGCGCTTACGATGTCTACCGTGCTGTTTGGAATTATCTTAATGTTGGTTTTGTTTGGAAGATGGCTTGTTTCCAGGCGAAATAGAGTAGGAGGATGACATGAAAAAGAAAATAACATTAAGCTATGTATTATCGCAGTTTACATTGTTGTTTCTTGCAGTGCTTGTTATCTATCCTCTGTTTTTTGTTTTGATGACTTCGGTTAAATCTAATTTTGATGTATTGACGAGCCCATTTGCGATTCACTCATTCAAACCGCAGAATTATATAGAGGCATGGAAAATTGGTAAGATTGGCAAGTATTTTATGAATAGTGTTTTTATAACGGCAGTTACACTATTAGTACAGATGGTGGTTATTGTTTTGGCCTCGTATTCCTTTGGTAAGCTTCAGCCTTGGGGACACAATATATTGCTGATCATGTATATGACGGGGCTTTTTGTAACATCAGAGATGATAACGGTTCCCAATTTTATGACAATGAAGGCGCTGGGACTGACAGGAAGCCGTTTATCGTTGTTGCTTCCTTATGTAACAAATGGAATTGCCCTGGCAACCTATATTATGACAAACTTTATCAAAGAGCTTCCCAGAGAATTGGATGAGGCGGCTACCATGGATGGCTGCGGAATTTTTCAAAATTTGTGGTCCATAACACTTCCGCTTATGAAGCCGGTGTTAGCTACTGTTACGATCTTTAATTTTCAGGGAGTTTGGAGTGAGTTTTATTGGGCCTTGATTATGATAAAGAAGGAATCGATAAAAACACTTCCCCTGGGTCTTATGAATTTCCAGTCTCAGTTTAACACAGACTATGGAATCTTGTGCGCAGGTTTAATGATCTCGATTATTCCGGTACTTTTATTATACTTAAAGTGTTCCTCTCAGTTTATTGGAGGTATTACAGCCGGAGCGGTGAAAGGATAACGAATATGAAATATTTTATCGAAGAAGGCAATGGAAAGAAAGTAATTATCCGTTTGGATTCTGGCGATATGCTTCTTGAAAGCATTGAGCAGGTAATAGCGGAAGCGGACATCAAAAATGGAGCGGTGGTTTCCGGAATAGGAACCCTTTCGGATACAAGAATTCATATGGTAACAACAACTTCGTATCCTGCAGTAGAAATTTATCCGGAATGGAAGGATGTTCCCATGGAATTAAGCAGTATTTCCGGAATTATTGCAGATTATATGCCTCATTTACATATGGTTTTTTCCAGTCCGGAAAAAACATATAGCGGACATTTGGAGCATGGCTGCAAAACGCTGTATCTTTGTGAAATTGTAATTGAAGTATTTGAAAAATTAGAGCTGCAGCGCAGAAAAAACAGCAAAGGAATTATGGAATTGGAGGAGAAGTAATGGTATCATTAAGAGAGAAAATGTTTGGCTGTATTGCAGGGGTTCATATCGGATCATCCATGGGAGCAGTCGTTGAGGGGATGAAATGGCAGGAAATTGAAGAAAAATATGGCTATGTAGACGGTCTGCATCCATATGAACATTATTGGAATGGGTGGATGCGTGAAGCAGGAACAACCGAAGATGGCGTAGAACGCCAAAAATTGATGATCACAGCAATCGGAGAAAAGAAAAACCGGGTAACGGCAGAAGATATTCGGGCTGTCTGGCTGAGAGATATTAAAGATAAAGTGGGCGGTTGGGTTTCAGAGCCGTTTGAGGATACGCTTCTTGCTATGGCCAGAACTGGAATTCCGGCTACGGATCTGGGAAGATACTGTGATTATGCGGGGCTTAACAGTTTTGCCCGAGCCTGCCATCCAATTGGTCTGATTAACGCCGGAGATATTCAGGCAGCGAAGGAAGATATTTTGCAATGCGGACAACTTTATCAGACGGCAAATAGTAAAGGTCTAAAATGGGCCTGTGTGACAGGCATAGCCATCGCAGAGGCAACAAAGCCGGATGCGACGGTAGATAGTGTTCTTGGGGCAATCTATGATCATTGTGACAAAGATCTGGTTGTAAAAGAGATCGATGAACAGCTTTCTTATACCAGGGATTGCAGGACGATCCAGGAAATGAGAAGCAAATTTGACAGTGTATACAGCGGAGAGGGTATGCCATATCCATTTAGCTATGCAAATGAGGTGGTTACAAAAGGAATTTGTATCTTCAAAATGACAGCAGGAAATACAAAAGAAGCAATTTTGGCGGGAGTTAATATGGGGCGCGATACAGACTGCGTAGCTGCTGTGGCAGCAGGAATTGCGGGAGCTCTTACAGGCGGTGAGTCGATTCCAGAGGAGTGGATTAAGCAGGTAGACTATGCTACGACTCAGAATCCTTACACAAATTCCAAGAGAACATTGAGAGAAAATTCAGATATGATTTATAACGCTTATATGTCCAGATTGGAGGCAATGGAGGAGCAGATTAAGCACATGAAATATTGATTAAGGGGAGCTTTTTGTGAATACAGGGAATATTAATATTAAAGATATCGCACGTCTAGCAGGAGTTGGCGTAGCTACAGTTTCCCGGGTAATTAACAATACGGGAGAGGTAAAAGAGGCAACTCAGAAACGGGTTCGGGAAATTATTAAGGAATATAATTATGTTCCGAATAATAGCGCCAGGAATTTGAAGCGGTCTCAGTCCAATACCGTGTGCGTTCTGATGAAGGGTATTGCAAACCCTGTATTTAATGATATGCTAAGCATCATTCAGAAAAAAAGCATAGATAATCATTATAATATTATGGTTCAGCAGATTGACCAGGATGAAGATGAACTGGATGCTGCTATTGTTCAGATGAAGGAAAAACGCTTACGGGGAATTATTCTTCTGGGCGGCATCATAAAAAACCGTGGAAATAAGTTTAAGGAATTGGATATTCCACTGGTCATGGTTACAAGTAATGAGGCAGACAATATCAGTGCTGACGAATTTTCGAGTATTGCCATCGATGATAGAAAGGCTGCGTATGAGGCAACAAAATATTTGCTGCAGTTAGGTCATAGAAAGATTGCGTTTATGGCCTCTGAATTAGAAAATTATGGTATTATGAAGCTTCGCCTGGAGGGATATAAGGATGCACTGAACGAAGCAGGCATTCCATATGATGAGACGCTGACTGAGAATGCAAGATCATTTTCTATAAAAAGCGGATACCAAGCGTTTCAGAAATTGAATCAGCGATGTGGGGGGAAGTTTACAGCTGTTTTTGCGATTGCTGATACCCTGGCGATTGGTTGTCTTCGAGCTGCAAAGGAATCAGGGTATCAGCTGCCGGAGGACTTGTCTGTTATGGGATTTGACGGGATTGAGTTTGGAGCATACTATTCTCCTTCACTTACCACGGTAAGACAGCCGTATGAATATATGGCAGAGCAGGCAATCTTTATGATGTGCGGATTATTGGACAATGAAGATAATCGGCATATGGTATTGAATGCGGAAATTGTGGAGAGGGAATCCTGTGCGAAGAGAGGGGAATAAAGGAGACTTATGGGAAAAGGCGAATATGAAAGCATTATTTGTGTAGATTTGCGGAGCTTTGATCGGGCTGCAGAGGATCTGGGGGTCAATGCGTACTTTAAGCAATTAGGCTTTGTGCCGACAGGATTGTGTTTTCTGAATTTTCAGGTAATGTATTTGTTTGACTTTGAAAATGTAGATGATAGAGAATTGGATCCTATATGCACAGGGCAGAACGGAACACCATGCAGCCAGGTATGGACAAATAGAGATCTCTATCGTTTGATTACATACATTCGGTCTTGCGGAGTAAGGGCGTATTTGGGGATTTTGTCAAATACCATCAGTGCAGTATGGAAAAATACCCGGTATCATTGGGAGTATCGGGAAGTTCTTCAGACGATGCGCGGCGAATCGCTCTTATGGGGCGAAGCGATCAACGTATTGAAGCGCCTGAAGGATGGACGTTTTTTTGAAGATATCTATATTGAGAAACTGATGCGGGTGTTGGATGCGTTTCATTTTGATGGTTATGTAGCCGGAGACGGTATGTTAGGTCTGCGAGGACCGCGGGAAACGCTTAAGGATACGGATTTTTCGCAGGATATGGTGGATCAGTTTACAGAATATGCAAAGCTCAGACCGATTGCTTTAGAGGATTATAATGCACGGGCGGATTATATTGTAACATATTTGATGCCGGAGTGGATTGACTTTTGGTGTGCCAGATGGGCAATGCATGTCTCAAAGGTTTCAAAAGAATTGAAAGCAAGAGGCATGACGTTTTTAGCGATTGATGCATGGAGCAGAAACCCAGAAGAAATTCGAGAATCTTTTGGAATCGACTATCATTTGTTGTATGAAAATGGTTTAGAGGGGGTATTTGTACAGGCAAGGGAAACAAATAAATGGAGAAAGCACAGAGAAGGAGAATATGTTCGGGAACAAAATAATATTTATACATTTTTAGCACATAAGGCTTATGAACCGCGGTTAAAGTATTATTGGGCCCAGGCTACGGTTAATGTTCCGGAATTTTGGAATACGATCCAGGATCTTCCTCATGTGGCAGAGAGGGAGTGTTATGCTTATTTATGGACACATTGTTTTAATGGAACTGCATGGGAACAGATTTGTGAAGGGGTATGCATTATCTGGGGCAATGACTTAAGCAGCGATAACTGGAACTGGCTGAGGTTTCGTTGGAATCAGGCTTATCAGCTTTGTCAGACATATTACAGGCCAATAGGAATTACGCTTCTATGGAGTGAGAGGGGAGTGAAAGACCGGTTTCACAGTCATATAGCAGATGGCCGGAGGATAGCTTCCGTAATAGAAGAAGGCGTTTGTATACAGGCTTCAGTGCATGAAAAGAATCTGTGCCGTCTGATGGAGACAGGCAGTTTGGGATATTTTATAACAACAGATGAAACTTTGATAGAAAAATATCCGAATTATGCTCATCAGATTGTATTAATTTGCGACGGATATATGAAGTGGAACAATCAACGGTACGGCTGGGGTGAAGGAATTTCAATTCTGAAGCAGCTGGCAGGGATCCAGATAACAAAGGGACGGCTATGCGGCTTTGAGACAGAGCAGGAATCCTATGTGGTAAGCCTGGAGAATCCGGATAATTTGTTTTATGAGCAAGGCTATTTGGCTATAGACCGTGAAATTGTTCAGGTAAAGGCATTGCCGCCGAGAGAATGGTTTGTGCTTCCACATTCTGTGGAAGAAGGAAGTGTTGCTGTATCCATTCCGCCAGATGCCTCCATACAGCTTGTGATAGAGATAAACTCACAGAAAAAAACGAAACTACAGTTTCGCAAAAAAGATCTAGGAATATAAACGAAAGTAGGAATAGCTATGAGAGAAGCAGGAATACTATTACCTTTGGCATCCCTTCCGAATGAGTTTGGAATAGGAGATTTTGGGGGAAGCGCCTATCAGTTTATTGACTGCATAGCAGCGGCAGGAGTGCAGATTTGGCAGATTCTTCCGTTAAATCCGCTTGGTTATGGAAATTCTCCCTATCAGCCGTTTTCCTCCTATGCAGGAGATGATATTTATATTTCATTAGAGAAATTATGTGAATATGGTTTGCTGACGGAAGAGGAGAAGTATGAGGTCCCTGCGTCAGATCGAATTTTGTATGAAGTGGTTCGGAAGAAAAAAGAACCCTGCTTTCGAATTGCGTATTCAAGGTTTCAGAAGGATGACGGATATACGAAATTTATTGAGAAAGAGCCATGGGTGCGTGATTATGCAGTGTTTTGTACATGCAAAAAGAAATATGGATATAGATGCTGGACTGAATGGCCAGAGGATGCAGAAACGGAACTTGACGAAGACGAGATTTGCTTTGAGATGTTCCTGCAGTATATGTTTATAAAGCAGTGGAAGGAATTGAAGAGCTATGCCAACGCAAAAGGAATTCATATTATGGGGGATGTTCCGTTTTATGTTGGACTGGATTCTTTGGATGTGTGGAAAAACAAAGAAAACTTTCAATTAGATCCACAAGGTTATCCAATCGCTGTGGCAGGTGTGCCGCCGGATTATTTCAGCAGTACAGGACAGAGATGGGGAAATCCTATTTATGATTGGAAGAAGATGAAGGAGGAAGGATACAATTTCTGGATTCATCGCCTTCAGTATAGCAGCGATATATATGATTTGGTTCGTATTGATCATTTTCGAGCATTTGATACATATTGGAAAATACCGGCTTCATGTAAAACCGCAATTGAGGGTGAATGGATTGAGGGACCATCTTATGATTTTTTTGACTGTCTGTTAAAGGCAAGTCCTGATATTCGGATTATAGTAGAGGATTTAGGAGATTTACGTGAAGAAGTGTATGACCTGCGCGATCATTATGGATTTAAAGGAATGAAGATTTTGCAGTTTGCCTTTGATCCGAATGAAACGAATAACCGTTTCCCGGACAGGAAAAATATGGTGCTATATACAGGAACACATGACAATCTGCCTATACAGGGGTGGCTTGATCTGCAAAGCGCAGATACAAAGGCGACTATAGCGGAAACGTTGAAAACAAAGGGGATAGTATGTGAAGATTTGGCCTGGGGAATGGTAGAACTGGCAAATGCCAGCATTGCCGATATTGCGATTGTGCCGGTACAGGACATTCTGGGATTAGATGCGAAAGCAAGAATCAATACTCCTGGGACTGTGGGAAGTCCAAACTGGGAATGGAAACTGGAAAATTTTTTTGCATTTTATGAAAAACTGGAAGCTTTGTCCAAAGTCTTGGAGAATACTGGAAGGAGGTCAGGCATATGAAAGAAATTTACCAGATCAGGAAGGTTCATCCGGAGGTATATCAGATTATGGAGGCCGGATTAGGTGCTATGTATGTAATCTGTGAGGAAAAACAGGCAGTGTTAGTGGATACCGGAACAGGAATCAGCAATTTGAATGCATGTGTTCGTAACTTGACGGCAACGCCTTTTAAAGTATGTGTAACACACGGACATCGTGACCATTTTGGTGGTGCGGGACAGTTTCCGGAGGTTTATATGGCCCAGGAAGATTGGGAGGACGCCTGCTCTATTGATGCAGAAAGACGCAGAGATTATGTAAAGAAAATGATTGCCGCTGGTGCTGTGGATCCTGAACTTTTGGAACAGGCTGACATTCAGGAATGGGATCGGTGTCCAAGGCTTCACGTCATTAAAGAAGGAGATGTTATTTGTGCTGGCAATTGGAAATTAGAAGTTTTTGCAGTTCCTGGACACACAAACGGCTCTGTTGCCTTTTTCGAAAGGGAAAAGAATGTGCTTTTTTCCGGTGATTGTGCAAACCCTATTATGGTTCTTCGGAAAAAAGGAAGCGAAAACGATAAGGAGCTTGTGACGCGATGGCTTGAAAAACTTCGGTATGTTAATAGCCAGATTAATGATGAAACACTGATTTGTGCCGGTCATGGTATGCTCCAACGTGAAGTATGGAAGCAGCTGATAGAAGCTGCAGAAGGATACTTGTCTGGAAATCTTAAAGCAGAGAGAAGAAAGATACATTTCTTTGATGACAATTTTATTGTTTGGAAAGACATTCAGATTATGCTGGGATAAGGAGGAAACGTGCTAAAATGAAAAAATTGATTTATAATCCAGATCCTGAGCCGGTGCTTGAGCCACTATTTGAACGGCATAGCCTGGACGAAGTAGAGTGGTCGGATTTGTATGAGGTGACCTGTAATGGTGAAAAACAGGCAGTTTTTTATACAGATTCTTTTCATTATGCACCGGTAGCGGTAGGTGGCGAAAATGACGGTATTGATGTTGAGATTGTGATTTCCAGACCATTTGAACAGGTGAAGATTCGCCCGAGCAGCTATGGAATTGAGTTTCACAGAGAAGGACAAAAACTTCGCTTTCATTTGCCGCGAATTATGAAAGTCAGCGTGGAGCTGGACGGGGATTTGAAAAGTCCGTTGTTTATTTTATGTTCTCCTAAAATCGAAAAGCCCCAAAATACGACGATCTGCTTTGAACGTGGGAAAGTCTATAACGTGGCAACACTGGAACTGCATGACAATGATGTTGTTTATCTGGAAGAAGGCAGTGTGGTTTATGGAAGAATTTACGCATGCCAATGTAAGAATATTCAGATCATCGGAAATGGAATTTTGAATGGATCGCCCTGGCATCTGCCGGACAGCAATGGAAAACTGTTCCTGGTAGATCTTCGGTGGTGTGAAAACGTCCGGATCGAAGGAATTACGGTAGTGGACAGTCCCATGTGGCAGATCGTGCCTGCGGCTTGTGACCATGTGGTAATTTGCAATACAAATTCGCTTTCCAGGGTAGTAACCGGTGACGGCATTGATATTACCGGGTGTCAGGATGTTTTGATTGAAGACTGCTTTATACGGGCAGCAGACGATTGTATCTGTATTAAATCCGGGCGTCTGCCGGACCCCAGCACGGTTCGGGATGTGAAGGATTTGATTGCACAAAGATGCGTTATATGGAATGCGGAGCCGGGAAACGCCATTGAGATTGGTTATGGGCTTATGTGCCAGGAAATAACAAATTTAACTTTCCGGGACTGCGATATTATTCATTGCCAGTATGAGGGTAATATGGGCGGAAGCGCCATGTCGATTCATCAGGCAGACAATGCCTATATTCACAATATTCATTATGAAAATATTCGCGTAGAGGATGTGGCTCAGAAATTATTTGATATTAAAGTGCTGGAGTGCAAGTATACATGGGCGTCGGTACGTGGCAGAATTGAAGATATTTATTTTAAGGATATTAAGGTGCTAAACGGTCCGTTTCCTGTCTCTATAATAAGAGGCTATGAAATGCGTCTGGAGGAAAGCCGTCCAGAGAGAATCTATTTTGACAATATAGAAATTTTAGGTCAAAAGTGCAATTCAGTTTTAGACATGCATATGGTTGTGGAATTAGCGCATAAAATTTACGTTAATGGATCTATGGAGTATCCAAGAAATCGTTTTTAATGGACTGAGCTTGAATAAAGCGAAAGGAATGGTACAATAATGAAAATTACATTTTTAGAACCCCTTGGTATTTCCAATGACAGTTTGCGGGAAATCATGGAAAAGGCCATCGGAACACAGCATGAAGTAACCTATTATCCTGATAGAAATGAAGATCCGGCAGTTTTGGCGGAGAGAAGCCAGGGGGCCGATTGTGTAGTTTTGTCTAATATGAAGTTTGGAAGAGACATTATCGAAAAATGTCCCGAACTTAAAATGATTTGTGTGGCTTTTACGGGTGTTGATCTGGTTGATATTGAATACTGCCGAGAGAAAGGCATCCGCGTATGCAACTGCGCCGGTTACTCTACGGTGGCCGTGGCAGACCTGGTATTCGGTTTTGTTATCGATCTTGCAAGAAACCTACTTTCTTGCGACGAAGCAGTAAGAAAAGGCGGCACGAAGCAGGGACTGGTAGGTTTTGAACTGGAAGGCAAGAAATTTGGCGTGATTGGTGCAGGAGCTATTGGTGAAAGAGTATTAAAGATTGCCCAGGCATTCGGATGTGAGACCTATGCTTATAATCGTTCCAAAAAAGAAATTCCGGGTGTGAAGTTTGTGACGATGGAAGAACTTTTGAAGACCTGTGATATTGTCTCTCTCCATGTACCCCAGACGAAAGAGACCATCGGCCTAATGGGAGAAAAAGAGTTTGCGATGATGAAAAAGAACGCTCTGTTTATCAATACAGCCCGTGGCCCCATTGTGGACAGTGAAGCGCTGGCAAAGGCGCTGAATGAAGGAACGATCGCAGGCGCAGCTGTGGATGTATTTGAGGTTGAGCCTCCGGTAGATTCGGATCATGTGTTGTTTGGAGCAAAGAATCTGATTGCAACGCCCCATGTTGCTTTTGCCTCTCAGCAGGCTTTTGAAAAGCGGGCTGTAATTGTAGCAGAGAACATTAAGAGTTGGATAGACGGAGATATGCAGAATGTGATTTGTTAAAAAGAAATAGGATTGTTAGAATGACCGTTAGGAAATAGATAGTTTTGAACAGGGGAAGGTATGGCTCGTGTGAGTTATGCCTTCCCTTTAAAATATAATCCACCCGCTATGCGGGTGCGCGACGTTAGTTATACAAAAAATCACCTTTCCGTTATAATAGAGGTGTTCAGGCCACTATTAAAGAAGGGAAAGGTGATTTTAATGGCAAAGCAAACGAATTCGCTCGCACATACGAAGTGGATGTGTAAGTATCACATCGTCTTTGCAATGGTATTTTCAATCACACATTGTTGTGTGAATTTCATCAAGGCAAGCTGTTACTCCATTTAACGATACCTTTTGAAGAAAAGCCAAAGACCAACTTACCGAGCGACAATCTCAAGTACTACCGTCAGCGAAAACAGATGACAACAAGACAGTTGGCGGAAAAGCTGGATATTGTACCATCAACTGTTGTGATGTATGAAAATGGAAAACATCCTATTCCTTATGATGTAGCTATTAAGCTGGCAGATGTTTTGAAAATCGAAGCGTCCTTACTCTATGATGATTTCTCCCGTTTCCTTGCTGTACCCTATATCGAAGCGCTAAAGAGCGTTAGAACGGCTCTGGGGCTGTCACAGAAGGCTTTTGCAGAACGGATGGGGATTGTACCAAGCTACTACTATAAAATCGAAGAAGGCAATCGCAGACCGTCACGAAAGGTTTATCAGAAGATATATGCTGCGCTTGAAACGACCAGTCTACAAACTTCACTTTTAGGGGAGCATCCATTACAATGAAAGCGAAAGAAAAAATGATTGGAGGAGTTGCTATGACACAGAATTTGACTTATACCCGTTGTGGTGATTATCTCATCCCTGATATTCGGTTGAGCTATGTAAGCGATAAACCACTTGGGAAGTACGGTAGAATGCGCAGAGTTTTTCTTGCGGATAATAATCCAATTCTCTATGATGACATGATTCTAACAGAGACATTATTTCCGTATTTATGGGAAATTGACGAAACTGCTCACCGTAGAGTGAAACAGATAATGACTGAACTTCTGGAGAAAAATCCGGCTCCGGATAAGTCAACCCAACAGCTTGCTTGGGTGCAGCACATGAGTAGTCTAAAAACACAGGCGGAGGAAATCGTTAATACAGAACTGATTTTTTGCTAACAGAATATAGAATTTTTACTTGGGGCTGACTGTAACAGGTCAGCCTTATTCCTTTGATGGGACAATTCTTGAATTATGTTTATGGCAGTTCCAGAATTGTGCTTTTGACAATTCAAGAACTGTCAAAAGCACAATGTAACAATACTGATAATAACTATACTGATTATAGTGATACTGATCTTATCCTTTCCTATCCGGAATGGAACAGGAATGATAAGATGTAATATAACTAATGTTGAGGCTGTGGTCTGCCTTTATTGTAGAAAATTTTTTCGCTATCTCATATAGAAATGTGATCGATGAGCATAAAAAATAAATAATTTTGTGATTGTAATTTATATGGATTTCGCATATAATAAAAGCGTGATTATAAAGCATAAAACTCCAATAAAAATGTGAGGAGTGATTCTATGGAACGATTTATCTTAAAAAAGTTGCTGGATTGGAAGAATTCTCCCTACCGCAAGCCTTTAATCTTGAAGGGCGTACGTCAGGTGGGTAAGACTTGGATTCTGAAAGAGTTCGGCAGACGCTATTATGAAAATACCGCCTATTTCAACTTTGACGAGAACGAGGAATACAAGCAATTCTTTGAAACTACAAAAGATGTTGACCGTATCCTGCAAAATTTGATGCTGGCAAGCGGTCAGAAGATAGTGCCGGAAAAGACCCTCATCATCTTTGACGAGGTACAGGACTGCCCGAAAGTCATTAACTCCATGAAATATTTCTGCGAGAACGCACCGCAGTACCATGTTGCCTGCGCCGGTTCTCTGTTAGGTATCGCCTTGGCGAAGCCTTCCTCTTTTCCAGTAGGCAAGGTCAACTTCATGCAGATTGACCCAATGACCTTCGCTGAGTTTCTACTTGCCAACGGTGATGAAAATCTGGCGCAGTATCTGGAACAGGTGGATACCCTTGAACCTATCCCTGACGCCTTCTTTAATCCGCTGTATGAGAAGCTGAAGATGTACTATGTCACCGGTGGTATGCCGGAGCCGGTATTGATGTGGACGGAGGCACGGGATGTTTCTGCCATGCAGGAAGCATTGTCCGGAATCATTGGAGCCTATGAGCGTGATTTTGCAAAACATCCTAACCTCAGCGAGTTCCCGAAAATCTCAATGATCTGGAAATCCATTCCTTCTCAACTGGCAAGAGAGAACAAAAAGTTTATCTATAAAGTGGTCAAGGAAGGTGCAAGAGCCCGTGAGTACGAGGATGCTTTGCAATGGCTGGTGGATGCCCGTCTGGTGCATAAAATTTATCGCAGCTCAGCTCCCGGCTTGCCGATTGCAGCTTACGATGACTTGTCTGCTTTCAAGATTTATTTGGTAGATGTGGGACTGCTCCGCCGTCTGGCGCAGTTGGCCCCCACTGCCTTTGGCGAAGGGAACCGCCTATTTACTGAATTCAAAGGCGCATTAACCGAAAACTTTGTGTTGCAGACTTTAATTACTCAGTTTGAAGTCATGCCCCGTTATTGGAGCCAGAACAACCCACCTTACGAGGTGGATTTCCTCATTCAGCGGGAGAACGACATCTTCCCCGTGGAGGTCAAATCCGAAGCCAACACAACCAGCAAGAGTATGAAGAAGTTCAAGGAACTGTTCCCTGATAAGGTCAAGCTCCGCATCCGTTTCTCATTGGACAATCTGAAACTGGACGATGATGTGCTGAATATCCCGCTGTTCATGGCAGATCAGGCGGATCGATTGATTGGGTTGGCATTGGAACAGGGCAACGCACAGTAATAGAAGTATGGAGAATACAGATATGGCTATTAGTAAAAAACTTGAAATTATATACCACAATGGTCAACCAGATGGCATTCGCTCCATTCGTCGCCATTTATCTACCATGACTACCTCTTTGAAGCGTGCCCACATGCTTTCGCATCTGGCATTATCATGGCATCTGCCACCGGCACTGTTCATGCTTTGAACAATGCCATATCTGTTGATAGCTTTACGATATAGCTCACTGGTATACTGGGTTCCCCTGTCACTGTGAAGAATAGCTCCACGGAGCATCGGGTAAGCTTTGCAAGCATTCTCTAAGGTTTGTTCGCATAGGGTAGCTCTCATATTTGTATCCATAGCAAGTCCCAATACTGCTAAATCATAGCAGTCAAAGATAGCTGAAACATAGAGCTTCCCGTCAGAAGCCTTTATTTCAGTCATATCGGTCATGCACTTTTCAAGAGGCTTTTCAGCAGCGAAGTCACGCTTGATTAAATCGTCGGATTTACTGGCTTCTCTATCAGCTTTGGTAATAGCATTCGGCTTACGTTTTGGTTTATGATTAAGACCAATTTCTGCCATGACACGATAAACAGTTCTCTCACCGGGAATATGTACTCCCTCAGGCTGTTTGAGCTGTAAGGCCTGATACATACGGATTCTTCCATAAGTGTCATTGCATTCATCTTCGCTGCAAATATCAAGCATTGCATCTGCCAGTGCCTGATATTTCCAAGGGGTATCTTTTGCTTTTAGGAATTTGTTGAATGCCTGCCTTGAAACATGAAGCACTTTGCAATAAAAAGAAATTTTACCCTTAATCCGGCCGTCATCCGTTTTGATTGCAATAAACATTAATCTCTGTTTTTTGCTGACTTCCGACGGCTGGCTGCGAAAAAAGCACTTGCTTGCTCAAGGAATTCGTTTTCTTCTTTTAAGCGACGAATTTCCTTATCCTGCTCTTTTACACGCTTTCTGAGTTCAATAAGCTCATCGTTGAGGGATAAAGCATTCTTGGGCGTATGAACTGCTTCATTTGCACTGAGACGCCCCTCTTTGAAGGCTTTTATCCAAGTGTACATAGTACCCTTTGGAATCCCTAATTCCTGAGCAGCTTTATGACCGCCGATTTCCTGGGCAAGCTTTACCGCCTGTGCTTTAAATTCATTGTCATAAGATTTTTGATTCTGTGCCATAGGTTTTTCTCCTGTTCTCGTATTGATTATGATTATATATCAAAATCCTTGAGAATAGGGTGTCAACTTTATTTATACACCATCACTATCGGATCTGCCGCACTGCATTTACAATCCACTTATAATTTGATAGAATAAAGAAAAGATAAGCGTTAGACACCCCATGTGCGGGGGTCTAGCGCTTATGGGCGTGTCTGTATAAGGCGGACATATGGACAGACAATGCAGCACCGCAGGCATTTTTCTGCGGAAGAGGATAAATTTTGAGATAAAGAAAGAGGAAAACAGATATATGTATTTGATCGTTGGTTTGGGAAATCCTGGAAGGGAGTATGATAAGACAAGACACAATGCAGGTTTTGATACCCTGGATGTGCTGGCAGATATGCTCAATACATCGGTGGAGGAGAAGAAGTTTAAGGGGCTTTATGGCAGAGGCCTCATCGGCGGAGAAAAGGCAATCCTTTTAAAGCCCCAGACCTTTATGAATTTAAGCGGTGAAAGTGTCAGGGAGGCGGCGGATTTCTACAAAATCGATCCGGAGCATATCATTGTAATATATGACGATATCAGTCTGGAGCCGGGACAGCTCCGGATCCGCAGAAAGGGCAGCGCCGGAGGACATAATGGAATAAAGAACATCATTGCCCATCTGGGAACCCAGGAATTTCCCCGGATTAAGGTAGGCGTAGGGGCTAAGCCGCCCAGAATGGATCTGGCGGACTATGTGCTTGGCCGTTTTTCTGCTGAGGACAGAAGGGTGATGGAAGAAGCCTTTAAGACAGCGGCGAAAGCAGCTCAGGTGATGATCACAGACGGGGCTGAGGCGGCGATGAATCAGTTTAATGGGCATAAGGAGTGAGTTTCCGCACATTACAGCGCACCCCGCAGTCTGATACCCAGAGCTCCGGTTTCCGACCATAAGAAAACCTAGGAGACTGAGATTTTTCTAAGGTTTACTAATGGTCTCCAAAGTCGCTCTGGGTATCAGACAGCAGGTCACACTGTAATGTACGGAAACTTCAATATTAACAAGGAAAGGCAGAAAGGGAAATCATGGAAAATCCGTTACTGGAATTACAGGAGTATGAAAATCTTCTGGAGGCTTTAAAAAAGGCAAAGGGGCCTCTGCAGGCGGCCGGGACGCTGGAATCCCAGAAGGTTCACCTCATGCATGAGCTGGGGGAGGACGGGGGATTTCCCTGGAAGCTGGTTGTTACCTATGATGAGCAGAGGGCCAAGGAAATCTATGATGATTTCCGCAGCTTTACCCGGCAGGTCTGGCTTTATCCGGCCAAGGATCTGCTTTTTTATGCTGCGGATATTCATGGAAATCTGATGACCCGGCAGAGGATCTCTGTACTGCGCCATCTGATGGAGGATGAGGGCGGTGTAGTTGTAACGACAATCGACGGTCTGATGGACCATCTCATGCCTCTGGCATTTTTAAAGCAGCATGCAGTGACCGTGGAATGCGGACAGGTTATTGAGCTGGATCAGTGGAAGGAGCGGCTTACAGAGCTGGGATATGAGCGTACAGGCCAGGTAGACGGTATGGGCCAGTTTTCCATCCGGGGAGGCATCATAGATATTTTTCCGCTCACCGAGGAAGTTCCGGTGCGCATTGAACTGTGGGATGATGAGGTGGACTCCATCCGTACCTTTGATCCGGAAAGCCAGAGGTCGGTAGAACAGTTAGACCGGGTTGTAATCTATCCTGCATCGGAAACTGTCTTAACGAAAGGACAGCTGGAGAAAGGGATAAAGCGTTTGGAGGAGGAAACGGCCTCTTATGTGAAGGCTTTGGAGGGACAGAAACGCCGTGAGGAAGCCATCCGGATTAAGGGAATCATACGGGAATTGACAGAAGGGATCCGTGAGGGCTGGAAGAGAGGCGGACTGGATGGCTATATCCGGTATTTCTGTCCAGAAACTGTATCATTTTCCGATTATTTTCCCAAAGGAGACTGTGTTGTTTATTTAGACGAGCCGGGACGATTAAAGGAACGGGGAGAAACCATCGAGCTGGAATTTCGTGAAAGCATGGTTCACCGGCTGGAAAAGGGATACCTGCTGCCGGGACAGACAGAGCTTCTCTATCCCGCAGGACAGGTTCTCGGAAGGCTTCAGGGGCCGTACAGCGTTATGCTCACAGGGCTGGATCAGAAGCTGCCGGGAATGAAGGTGAACCATAAGTTCAGCTTTGATGTGAGAAATGTAAATTCTTACCAGAACAGTTTTGAAATTTTAATTAAGGATCTGACCCGCTGGAAAAAGGAAGGCTACCGGGTGGTGCTTTTATCTGCCTCCCGTACAAGAGCCAGCCGTCTGGCAGGGGATTTACGGGAATATGATCTGCGGGCCTACTGTCCGGACGGAGAGACGGAAGGAGAGGAAAGCCGCGCAGAACGGAAGGTTCTTCCGGGAGAGATCATGGTTACCTACGGAAATCTCCACCGGGGCTTCGAATATCCTCTGCTTAAATTTGTTTTCATTACCGAGGGCGATATGTTCGGGGTGGAAAAGAAGAAAAAGAAACGGAAGAAGCAGAGCTATCAGGGCCGGGCGATCCAGAGCTTTTCCGAGCTGTCCGTGGGAGATTATGTAGTCCATGAGGAGCACGGCCTTGGTATCTACCGGGGAATTGAAAAGGTAGAGCGGGACAAGGTGGTAAAGGATTATATCAAGATTGAATACGGAGATGGAGGCAATCTGTATCTGCCTGCCACCCGGCTGGAGAGTATCCAGAAATATGCGGGCTCAGAGGCGAAAAAGCCAAAGCTCAACCGTCTGGGAGGCTCTGAATGGACAAAAACCAGGGCAAAGGTAAAGGGTGCCGTTCAGGAAATCGCAAAGGATCTGGTAAAGCTTTATGCGGCCCGTCAGGAGCAGAAGGGCTTCCAGTACGGCAGCGATACGGTGTGGCAGAAGGAGTTTGAGGAGCTGTTCCCCTATGATGAAACAGAGGATCAGTTAGACGCCATTGACGCTGTAAAAACGGATATGGAAAGTCCAAAGATCATGGACCGTCTGATCTGCGGCGACGTGGGATACGGAAAAACAGAAATCGCCCTGCGGGCCGCGTTTAAGGCAGTACAGGACAGCAAGCAGGTGGTCTATCTGGTCCCTACTACGATTTTGGCCCAGCAGCATTACAATACCTTTGTTCAGAGGATGAAAGATTTTCCAGTTAGAATCGAGATGATGAGCCGGTTCTGTACCCCGGCCCAGCAGAAGAAAACTCTGGAGGGGCTGCGGAAAGGGCTGGTGGATATCGTAATCGGTACGCACAGGGTTCTTTCAAAAGACCTGCAGTTTAAGGATCTGGGACTTCTCATTATTGATGAGGAGCAGCGCTTTGGCGTGACCCACAAGGAAAAGATCAAGCAGATGAAGGAAAATGTGGACGTAATGACCCTGACCGCTACGCCGATCCCCAGAACCCTTCATATGAGTCTGGCCGGAATCCGGGATATGAGTGTGTTAGAGGAGCCGCCGGTGGACCGTACTCCCATTCAGACCTATGTAATGGAGTATAATGAGGAAATGGTACGGGAGGCCATTAACCGGGAACTGGCCCGGAATGGACAGGTGTATTATGTATACAATCGTGTAACAGATATTGATGAGGTAGCAGGAAAGATCCAGGCTATGGTGCCGGATGCGGTTGTGACCTTTGCCCACGGACAGATGAAAGAACATGAGCTGGAACGGATCATGACGGACTTTATCAACGGGGAAATTGATGTGCTGGTATCCACAACAATTATTGAAACAGGACTGGATATCCCCAATGCCAATACCATGATTATCCACGATGCAGACCATATGGGACTTTCTCAGCTGTACCAGCTCAGGGGCCGTGTGGGACGTTCTAACCGGGTTTCTTATGCGTTTCTCATGTATAAGAGAGATAGGCTTTTAAAGGAAGAAGCAGAAAAGCGCCTTCAGGCGATCCGCGAGTTTACGGAGCTGGGCTCAGGCATCAAGATTGCCATGCGGGATCTGGAAATCCGTGGGGCCGGAAATGTGCTGGGCGCAGAGCAGCATGGCCACATGGAGGCAGTAGGCTATGATCTGTACTGCAAAATGCTTAATCAGGCAGTGCTTGCATTGAAAGGGGAAGAAACAGAGGCAGATCTTTACGAAACTTCGGTAGAATGTGATATTGACGCCTACATTCCTCCGTCTTATATTAAAAATGAATATCAGAAGCTGGATATTTACAAGAGGATTTCCACCATTGAAACGGATGAGGAATATATGGATATGCAGGATGAACTCTTAGACCGATTTGGAGATATCCCAAAGAGCGTAGAGAATCTTTTAAAGATTGCCATGGTGCGGGCTCTGGCACACAGAGCCTATGTGACAGAGGTATTTGTAAACCGCCAGGAAATCCGGCTTACCATGTATCAGAAGGCGAAACTGGATGTGACCAGGATTCCGGATTTTGTGCAGTCTTATAAGGGAGAATTAAAGCTGGTGCCGGGAGAAACGCCGGTATTTCACTATGTGGACCGAAAGAATAAAAACAGCGACAGCTTAATCATGCTGGAAAAGGCCAGAACTATGCTGGAGCAGCTGGGGAAGCTGGGGCAGAAGGAACCGGGCGGAAACGGGGCAGATTAAAAAGCAGGAGACAGGAGGTAGCGGTTATGCCGGATACAGATTATGGATATGCATTGAAAATGGGAAGAAAGCGGTATCAGGATGCTTTAGCAAGAGGCGAGTATCCATACCTTCCCGTGCTGGATAACATTCTGGCGAATACAGATATTGTAGCAACTGTCAATCTGGGGGTAATGGATATTCCTCTGGCAAAAATGGTAGGGACAAAGACGGCAGAGCGTTCCAGCTCCTTTGCCAGTAATTTTATGCCCCTTTTGCCGGAACGGTCCGAATTTGGGGCTAAATGGACATCCCTTTACAAGTATCAGGTAGAGGAGGGAATCCAGGAACCGGTTGTTGCCTACGAATTTATGAATCAGTTTTACGTTCAGGAGGGAAATAAGCGGGTCAGTGTAATGAAATATCTGGGTGCCTACAGCATACCGGGAAGCGTAACGCGCCTGATCCCCAAACGTACAGATGACAAGGAAAACAGGCTGTATTATGAATTTCTGGATTTTTACCGCATTTCTTCAAACTGTGATGTATGGTTCAGCAAGGAAGGCAGCTATAAGAAGCTTTTGGAACTGATGGGAATGGAGCCGGATCAGGTCTGGACTCAGGAGGAACGTTTATTTTTCCGCTCCTCCTACGGGCGTTTTGCAAAGGCCTACAGTATGGCCCATGGGGATCAGCTTCAGCTCACAGAGGGAGATGCGTTTTTAGTCTATATCGAAATCTACGGTTACGACAGCGTAAAAGGACAGACAGAACGGGAAATGTACCGGGCGCTGATGAAAATCTGGGAAGAGATCCAGCTTGCTAACCGGGGACGGAAGGTAGAGCTGATCGAAGAACCGGAGGAAATGGAAACGGAGCATAAACCGTCCATATGGAAATGGCTTCTTCCGGCAGATGATATGCCGGAGCATTTGAAAATCGGATTTGTTTATGCGGATACCATTGAAAATTCCAGCTGGAATTACGGCCATGAGCTGGGGCGGCAGTATCTGGAGGAGGCCTTTGAGGGGCGTATTTCCACGGTAGTTATCGAAGGGGCAGATACAGAAGGGGATATCGCCCGGGCCATAGAAAAACTGGTTCAGGCCGGCTGCACCATGATATTTACAACAAATTCCAAGATGGTAAATCAGAGCGTGAGATCCGCCATTCTGCATCCTGAGGTAAAGATTTACAACTGTTCTGTAAATATGTCCTATTCCTCTATCTGTACGTATTATGCAAGGATGTATGAGGCAAAATTCCTTATGGGAGCTATAGCGGCAGCCGTTTCCAGAGAGGATAAGCTGGGGTATATTGCAGATCAGCCCACCTATGGGATTCTTGCAGATATCAACGCTTTTGCCATGGGCGCGCGGATGATCAACCCTTATGTAAAGGTATATCTGGAATGGCGCAGGATCAACCATGAAAAGACAGCGGCAGAACGGCTGAGAGAACAGGGGATCCGGTACATTTCCGGAAAGGATATGATTATCCCCAGACATCCGTCCAGGGAATACGGCCTTTATGTACAGGAAGATAATGGAGAGGTTTTCAATCTGGCTTCGCCTATCTGGAACTGGGGGAAATTCTACGAGCAGATGATCCAGCTGGCCTTTGAAAGCAATGAGGAGCTGGAAGCCAGAAAGGGCAAAAAAGCGGTTAATTACTGGTGGGGAATGTCGGCAGATGTGATCGACGTAATCTGTTCCGGAAACCTGCCTCACGGTACGCTGCGCCTGATTGAATTTCTGAAAAATTCCGTTCGTTCCGGAAGCTTTCATCCCTTTGACGGTTTCATGTATGACCAGGAGGGAATCATCCGATGCAGGGAGGGAGAACGTCTGCGCTCAGAAGATATTGTAACCATGAACTGGCTGGCTGAAAATGTAGTGGGACGCGTGCCGGATCTGGAAGAATTGAATGACGAGGCAAGAGAACGGATGCAGCTTCAGGGCATCCGTGTAGACGAGAGTGTACAGACGGAGAAATAGCGGTATGAATATAATGATTTTATCAGATCAGGAGTCAAAGCTCCTGTATGAATATTATGATCCTGAGAGGATTAAGGACATTGACCTTTTGATTTCCTGCGGAGATCTTCCGCCGGAATATCTGACTTTTTTTGCCAGCGTGTGTCATGCGCCTTTAGTTTATGTAAGGGGCAACCATGACAATAAATACGCCTATAAGCCGCCGGAGGGCTGTATCTGCGTTGAGGACGATATTTATGTGTATAAGGGAGTCCGGATCCTGGGGCTGGGAGGTTCGATGGAATATATTCCGGGCTCGGCCAACCAGTACACAGAGCGCCAGATGCGGGCCCGCGTCCGAAAGCTGAGATGGAAGCTTCTCTGGCACAGAGGCTTTGATATCCTTGTAACCCATGCGCCGGCCTTCGGCCTGAATGATATGGAGGATCTGCCTCACCGGGGCTTTAAAGCATTTCTTACCCTGATGGATAAATACCACCCGAAATTTTTTTTCCACGGCCATGTCCATGCCAATTACGGAGGAAAATTTAAACGGAAGGATACATATGGAAGTACGACCGTGGTGAACGGATATGAATTTTATGTGGTGGAGTATCCGGAGGGGGAGGAGAAGTAAATTTCGCGCATAAAATCCCACCATTTACAAATACTACATTTACAACCAGTCTTAAGGATAAATGGAGGTACTTTTTCAATGATTTCAGAAAGAGTACAAAGATGTAAAATGGAGGAAACTGCGAAATGAAAGCTACAGGAATTGTAAGAAGAATCGACGATCTGGGGCGGGTGGTAATACCCAAGGAAATCCGGCGCACCCTTCGGCTGCGTGAAGGAACGCCTCTCGAGATTTTTACAGACCGTGAGGGAGAGATTATTTTAAAGAAGTATTCTCCCATGATGGAGCTCACTGCTTTTGCAGGCCAGTATGCAGATGCCATGGCCCAGTCTACCGGACTGATCGTCTGTATTACAGACCGGGATCAGGTAGTGGCTGTGGCGGGCGGCTCCAGAAAGGAGCTGCTGCAAAAGACTATAAGCCGTTCTCTGGAGCAGGCCATCAACGACCGTATCACCTATCAGGCCGGAAAGGATGAAAAAAATGTGATTCAGCTGGTAGATGAAGAGCTGGAGGGCATTACCGCCCAGGTGATTGCTCCTATTATCTGTGAAGGGGACGCCATTGGTTCTGTATCCCTTATGAGCCGGGAACCAAAGGCACGGTTTGGCGAGATGGAAATGAAGCTGGCAGTCACTGCCGCCGGATTTCTGGGACGGCAGATGGAAAGTTAAGAAATTAAGAAAGGAAAGACGATGAATGTTCGCCTTTCCTTTTTTTATTCCCCTTTATCATTCGGAGAATGAAGCTTGTGTTTTTTCCTGTATTGCAGGGGACTGCAGTCGGAAAGGGCTTTAAAGGTTCTGGAAAAAGAACTTAAATTGTGGTAACCAACCAGTTCACTGATCATTTCAACAGAATACTCGCTGTTGATCAGATAATTTTTAGCGCAGGTCATTCTGCATTCAATCAGAAAATCTCCGGCAGTAGTTCCAAGAACCTCTTTAAAGAGGTAGTACAGCTGGGTTTTACTGATATGAAAGTGGTCGGCAAGTGAATCTGAAGAAATAGGGCATTGGATATGGCTGTGTATAAACTCGCATATTTCCATTACAAGATGAGAATGGTTTTTGTATAGAGCGCTTTGGACATTCCCGTAAGATTGCCAGTAAAGCTGATTTACCATTAAAAGAAACTGCCCTAAAAGGAATTTGATATGAAGTACAGTTCCGAAGCTGTCCTGACAGGGGGAAGCAGAATTGACAAGCTTCAGCTGAGAAATCATCTGATCCATCAGGTACAGCCAGTGGGTTTGCTGACATTCGGGCGCTGAAAGGATGATTGGATGCTCCATCCGGCTTACATTAAAGCTTTCCAGAAGGTTAACCTCCTGAGTGGAAAGAGGTGAGATAAAAGAGGGTGAAAAGTAAAGAACATACCGGTCACACAGGCCGCTTCCGGGATCTGTAAAGAAATAATGAAGATCCATGGAATTAAGAAGAACCAGACTGTTTTTGGGGATCGACCGGATGCCTTTTTCCGTCCGGCATTTCATATTAGAAGAGATTGTGTAAATGACCTCCAGCTGCTTATGCATATGGAAGGTCTTTTTTTCTGTCTGCGGGGCAATCTTATGGGCAATGGAAAATTCATCGGGGAAATTTTCCAAAAAGCTTTTGTAAAGAGTTGACATGGGTTCTCCTTTGAATAAAATGCAAAAAAACATGATTTTTATATCAAAAAATAATTTGTGCATATTATATAATAAAAATCAAGAAAACACAAGAATAAACAAATAATTTCATGAACATATTGAGAAATTGTTTAAAACAGACGGTGGAATTGTATGATTGAAACGATAATTGAAAAGGCAAATGAGTCAAAAAAGCTTTTAGAGGAAATTGCATATATTTCCGGAAATGAACGGAATGAAAATACCATAAAGCCTCTTTTGAAAAAGGCGGTGTGCTGCAAGCTGATGATACCGGAGGATGAAACAGACGATATCAGAAAGCTTATCATATTAAGCATTAAAAGCCGGAATAAGGAGGACGCTTCTCTGCCGGATCAGGTGATTCAGTCGAAAATAGAAAAATATGACTGTCATCAGAGTAATCTGGTGACACAGAAAAAAACGCTTTTGATACTTTTTATTGAAAAGGAACTGGGAATTCATTTTACGGATGAGGATGCAGTTGAAATTGCTTCCATAGATGATTTATGCCGTATGGTTATAAAGTATGGAAAGACAGGTGAGGAATATGGAACAACAGGAGATACGCAGTAAGTTCCCTGTTTTCAGTCAGAATAAAAGGCTGGTTTATCTGGATAATGCAGCCACCTCCCAGAAGCCCGAAGGGGTAATTGACAGGGTAAGGCAGTTTTATTTATCAGAAAACTCCAACATTCATCGGGGGAATTATCCACTCAGCAGCAGGGCGTCAGAATACTATGCGCACTCAAAACAGACGGTCAGCCATTGGATTGACGCACGTACGCCGGAGGAAATTGTATATGCAAAAAGCAGTACAGAGGCAATTAATCTCGTGGCTGCCGGAATGGATGGCCTGACAGGGCCGGAGAACAATATAGTAACTACGGAGCTGGAGCATTCCTCCAATTATTTTCCATGGAAGGAGCTTTGCCGGAGAACCGGTGCACAATTCCGGGTGGCAGAAGCAGAAGAGGATGGATCTTTAAAGACAGAGAAGCTGCTGAAATTAATAGACTGCCATACAAAGCTTGTTGCTGTTACAGGCATGTCAAATGCAGGCGGTTTCTGTCCCGATTTAAAGAAAATTATTTCTGAGGCACATAACAAAGGCGCTCTGGTACTGGTGGATGCCACCCAGCTGATTGTTCACCGGATGATTTCCGTCCGGGAATTGGACTGTGATTTTCTGAGTTTTTCCTCTCATAAAATATACGGTCCCATGGGACTTGGGGTGCTGTATGGAAAGCAAAGCTGTCTGGAGCTGATTCCCCCTCTTCTGTATGGAGGGGATATGGTTTTACGGGGAGACGGAGATCAGATCATATATAAAAGCAATACAGAAAAGTTCGAAGGCGGAACCCAGAATATCGGAGGAGCGCTGGGACTGGAGGCGGCAATTGAATTTTTACAGGAAAATGAGTTTGAAGCGCTTTTAGAGCATGAAAAGGCTCTTGCAGCTTATACAAGGCAAAGGCTCGAAAAAATAAAGGGCCTGCATATTTTAAATTCCGGTCCGGACAGTCCGATTATCCTGTTTGAAATGGATGGGATAGGGGCTTATGATGTGGGAGTGCTTTTAGGACTTAAGGATATTGCAGTCCGATGCGGTTCCCATTGCGCATACCCCCTGATGAAGCGTCTGGAGCGTCAGAGCCTGTGCAGGGTGTCGCTTGCAGTTTATAACACAAAGGAGGATTCAGACCGTCTGGCAGCTGCCCTGGAAGGGCTGAACAGTCTGAGAAAGGTATGAGCATAGAGGAAAAAATTAAAAAGTATACGCAGGATTTCAGCGAGCTGTGCGATCCGTTCTCTCAGGGGGAATACCTGATCGGGCTGGGAATAGGAAGGCTGGATGAACAGGAGATACGCAGGGATCAATACCGGATTGAAGGCTGCAAAACGGGAATATGGACAGAGGTTCTGAAAGAGAACGGCCTGATTTATTTCAGGGCCGACAGTGATTCTGTTCTGGTAAAAGGCATTTTACATATATATAAGGATCTGTATGACGGAAAAAAAGAAACAGAGATATGGGAAAATCCGCCGGAGTTTCTGAAATGCATTTCAGATGATGTGATTTATCCGGAAATAAAGGAAAATGGACTTTTCAAATGCTACTGGAAAATGGCGCATTTTGAAAATAGAACAAAGAACATGTTAGAGGAGGAAATAAAGCTATGAAGTATGCAATGGATGTGAAGGTAAACTTAAGACCGGTGTTTTCCAATCTGGTACATTCTGATTACTGGGAGGGACCCTGCCGTGTAGGACCGGAAGAGACTGGTACTCCCGAATATGAAAAGCGTCTGGGCAAAGAAGAGTTTAAGCAGTGGTATGATGAACTGAAGGCAAATCTGGATCTGACCCGATGCAACCTGATGGAGCCTGTTTACATTGAGTTTGATGAGAGCTTTGTAGTAAAGGATTCCGAATTTGACAAGCTTCTTCCTGAGAACCATGAGGTTGATTTATACCTGATCACATACCGTGTTCCGGGAATTGAACGGCTGAGGAAACCGATTTCAATGATTAATCTGGGACCTACACCCATCGACCTGATCGGCTTTTATCGCGATATCGGCTTAGAGGCATATATGGCTCATGATTATGAGGAGTACAACAAGATTCTTACCAATCTTCAGGTAAGAAAGGCAGTAGCCAATACCAAAATTCTGATCCTTTCCAATACGGAGCAGACGCCGGCTTCTGTAAATACGAGTACCTGCGACCTGACCCATCTGTTTACCCAGTATGGCATCCGCAACAACCGTATCGACTTCCGTCAGGTTATGAAATACTATGATGCTACACCTGTAGATGATGGTATTCAGAAGGAAGCAGAGGCACTGGTTGAAGGCGCGCAGAAGACAGATGTTAAAACGGAATATGTCTGCAATGACCTTCGCTATTTCCATGCAGTAAGAAAGATGATGGAGCAGTATGACTGCAATGCATTTACAACACCTTGTAAAGAGCTTTGTGCCAGCCGGATTCCGTGGGAGAAGAAATTTGTTCCCTGTCTGTGCCATTCTTTAAATAAAGACGACCGTATTCCATCTGCATGTGAAGAGGATCTGGCAGTCTGGATGGCAATGATGATGATGATGTATCTTACCAGACAGAGCGTATTTATGGGAAATCCTGTACTGGTGCTTAAAGGAAGCAAAACCCTGGAGCAGCTGGGAATGCCGAACCTGTTAACACAGCCCGGACAGACCTTTGACCATGATGTTCTGGAAATCCACCACGCAGTTCCGACCAGAAAGATGAACGGTTTCGGAGAGCCTGAGCAGAAATACGAGCTGGCGCCGTTTACCACCCACGGATGGGGAACTCATTATCATGTAGATATGAATGAGAATGAGGGACAGGTTGTAACCTTTGGCCGCTTCAACAGACGGGGTACAAAGATGATGGTTGCTGTAGGCCATACCATCGGATGTGAGTTCCGTCCTGTTTACTGCAGCCCGGCTGTTTACTATGACGTAGAAGGCGGAGCAAGAGAATTCCGTCAGGCTCTTGCTAACGGCGGCTACGGACATCATCAGGCCATTATTTACGGAAACCATGTAAAAGAGCTTCAGGAGCTGGGAAAGGTAGTCGGCTTTGAGGTAGAGTATTTCCACTAATTAAAAGATATATTTTGCCGGTATCCTCTGGGGAAAGATTTTGGGATACCGGCAGGATTTGTTGTAAAAAAATGACTGTATATGAGGGAGGAAATTTTATGAAGTACAAAAAAATGATTGCACTTATAGCTGCTGCCGGAATGATTGGTACACTGGGAGGCTGCGGCTTAAAAGCGCCGGAAAAACCAAGCCAGGCTCCTTCCGGGGAAACGGAGCAGGCACCAAAGGAAACGTCTGCAAAGGCAGACGGAGCCGTTACCCTTGTTTATGCAGAGGTAAACTCCATTGATTCACTGGATGGGGAAATTGCCACTTTTTTTAAGGACAAAGTAGAGGAAAAAACTAACGGAAGCGTTGTGATTGATATTCAGGCCAGCGGTGTGCTGGGAGCTGAGGCAGATGTTCTTGACGGAATGACAAACAACAGCGGAACGGTGGATTTATGCCGTATTTCCTGTTTTGCCTTAAACAGCTATGGAGCAAAGCTGTCTTCCTTATTGAGCGTACCGTTTACCTTTGAAAACAGAGACCAGTTCTGGAAATTTACGGAAACAGATCTGGCACAGAAGATTCTTGCAGAACCGGAAGAACTGGGACTTGGCATTCACGGACTGTATTATCAGGAAGAGGGCTTCAGAGATTTCTTCATGTCTGAGGAAGTAAATGGAATTGAAGGTTTAAAAGGAAGAAAAATCCGTGTATCCAGTGATCCGATTCTTACAGGCGTAGTAGAAGCTCTGGGGGCATATCCGACAGTAATATCCTTTAATGAACTGTATACCAGCCTGCAGTCCGGAGTGGTAGACGGCGCAGACCAGCCGGTGCCTCTTTATGAATCAAATGCATTTAATGAGGTTGCGCCCAATGTAATCCTGTCCCATCATACCATGTCAGCTTCAGAGGTTGTCGTATCAGATGCATCCTGGGCAGAGCTTTCAAAGGGACAGCAGGATGCCATTATGGAGGCCGGAAAGGAAACCAGCCAGTACGCAAAAGAGCTTTCAGAAAAAGAAGAGTCTGAGAGTATTGCCCGCCTGAAGGAAAAAGGTGTTAAATTTACAGAAGTAACAGATTATACGCCCTGGAAGGAAGCCTGCGCTGACATCATTTCTCAGTATACAAAGGGAATGGAAGAGGAGTATAAGCAGATTACTTCTTTAGCTGAATAAAGTCTGTAAGCTGAAGGAGGGGAATTATGACTGAGGAGAAAAAGGTAAAAAAAGGAATACTGGATTATTTATACAGTATTATTAAAGTAATCTGTAAGCTGTTTCTTGTGGCGGAAATTGCAATTACCTCAATGGCAGTTGCGGGAAGGTATATTCCCTTTATTCCGGACCCTGCCTGGAGCGAGGAGATGACGCTGACCTGTATGATTTATATGGCATTTATAGGAGCAGCTCTGGCCGTTCGAAAGAAAACTCACATTCGAATGACATCTCTTGATCGTTATATGCCGGAAAAGCTGGTAGATGGGATAGAAATTTTCGATGATCTTCTGGTGCTGGCATTTTCTCTGATGATGGTATTTGTGGGATTTCCTTATGCGGTAAATGCGGGAAAAGCAGTTTATGTCAGCCTTCCGTCGCTTTCCAGATTCTGGCTGTATGCGCCGGTGCCCTTTGCTGGCGTGGCAATGTGTATTTTCCAGTTGGAAACGCTGGTTAAGGATATAAGGAAATTTCTGGGAAAGGGGGAAGCCGTAAGTGGACAGTAATACAATCGCAGTAATTATTCTTTTAGCTACGTTTTTTATTTTAATCCTTCTTCGGGTTAATATTGCATTTGCAGTGGGGATCGCGTCCTGTCTCTGTCTGCTGTATCTGGGGATTCCTCTTTCCAATGTGTGCCAGCAGATGGTAAAGGGCCTGAATTCCTTTTCATTGATGGCAGTGCCCTTCTTTATCACCATGGGAGGACTGATGGGAAGCGGCGGTATATCAGAGAGGCTGATTATGCTTGCCGATTCTATGGTAGGCTGGATGCGCGGAGGCGCAGCAATGGTAAATATTCTGGCATCCCTGTTCTTTGGAGGTATTTCAGGATCTGCCTCTGCAGATACGGCTTCTTTGGGAAATATTGAGATTCCCATGATGGTAAATATGGGATATGACGCTGATTTTTCTACGGCTGTTACCATCACATCCTCTGTTGAGGGGCTTTTGATTCCGCCCTCCCACAACATGGTAATTTATGCAACTGCCGCAGGCGGACTTTCTGTAGGCGCCCTGTTTATGGCCGGATATATTCCGGGCGTAATGTTGGCTCTTTCCCTGATGATCGGTTCTTATATTATCTCAGTTAAGAGAAATTACCCCAAGGGCCAGCCCTTCCATCTGAAAACCTTTATCAAATGCTTTAAATCAGCCATCTGGGCTCTGTTGTCTGTATTGATTGTAGTGGTAGGCGTTGTATTCGGAGTACTTACCGCTACAGAATCCGCAGCAATCGCAGTTATCTACAGTCTGATCGTAGGCCTGTGCATCTACAGAGAGATGACCTGGAAGGATGTATGGAACGCTCTGGGCGAATGTATTGATACCTTATCAATCGTACTGATTCTCTGCGGCACATCCAGTATTTTCGGTTACTGCCTGACCTATCTGCATGTTCCGGATCTGGCAGCCAATGCGATTATCGGTTTTTCAGAAAGCCCGATTGTGATTGCCCTTCTGATCAATGCGATTCTGCTGGTACTGGGATGCGTAATGGATATGGCCCCGATTATCCTGATCGCTACGCCTATCCTGCTGCCGGTAGCAACCAGCATAGGAATTACCCCTATTCAGTTTGGCATTATTATGGTATTAAACTGCGGAATCGGTCTTTTGACTCCCCCGGTTGGAACCTGCCTGTTTATTTCATCGGCAATTTCCCATCTGCCGATAGAAAAGATTGCCAAGGCAACCCTTCCATTCTATCTGTGCATGATTCTGGTACTGTTGCTTCTTACATTTGTTCCGGGATTCACCATGCTGCTTCCCAATCTTTTTTATGGGGGATAAAATAAGAATATGGTAAATAAAAACGGCTCCCTGTCCGATGTGGTGTGATGTGTTGGATGGGGGCCGTTTTTTGAGTAAATTTTTCGGAAAAAAAAGAAAGGGAAAAATGGGAACGAAGCGGATCGTCCGGACAGAAATAGGAGAAGGATGTGCGATGAGGGAAAGAATGTTTCCGAAAGATTGAAAAAACAGGATAAAGAAGGGGAAAATACGGCAAAAATTGTATATAATGCACAAAAACGATGTAAAATTATTGTGGAAAAATACGTTTACATTCCCATATATAACAGGTAACATAGAAATTGTAACCCAAAAGTAAACGATAACGAAAACATTTACGTTAACGTTTACTTAACAGTTTTCGCTGGCCAGCAAAGGAACTGAAAAAATGAGCAGATCAACAACCACACTGAAGCAAATTGCAGAAACAGCAGGCGTTTCTATCACAACTGTACACCGGGTGCTGAATGGCAAGGAAGGCTGCGGCGAACAGCTGCGGACACGCATTATGGAAATTGCAAAACAGCAGGGATACGAGATTAATTATGTAGCGTCTTCCCTTCGGAAAAAACCAATTCATATTGCGGTGATTTTTCCAAAAAGCGATGCAGACAGCCATCTGTATGTTCAGGAGATTCTGAATGGATATTTTCAGGAAAGAGAAGAGATTGAACCATATAATATTATTTTTCAGGAATATTATTATCCGGCCCATGATTTGGAGAGTATGGTATTCTTATCCTGTCTGAATAATATTTATCAGGAACGGCCATTTCGCTATGACGGAGTAATCGTTTATAAAGAGGATCTGGGAGATGACAGGCGGTATACCGCTATTTTGAACCGTATTATGGGAAAACGGATTCCCGTTGTCATTCTGCAGAAATGCCGGGATGATACGCAATATTCCTGTCTGGTAGGTCCGGATGAAGAGCTTGCAGGTAAAATGGCCGCAGAGCTTATGGACAAGATGACAGTTGGGGAGGGAAACATAAAGATATTCAGTCAGGATCTTCCGTTTGCAGATAAGAATGCAGCTGTATTTGCAGAAGAATTAAAACGCAGACGTCCGGAACTGAGGTGCAGTATAACTGCACTGAAACTGAATGAAGAGCAGTCAGAACGAATCGCCCGGGAGCTGTCAGAAGGAGAGTACCCGTCAGGCATATACTTTACATGTGCCCGTCATACAGCGGCATTTCTCAGAATTGATCCGAAGATACGAAGAAATGCAGGAACGGTGATTGGAAGCGAACTGTTTGAGGAAAGCTGTCAGGCATTGCAGACAGGCGCGCTGGACGCTGTGATTGATAAAAAACCCTTCAGTGTAGGATATCAGGCTCTGAAACTGCTGTTTAATAATATCGTTAAGAATGAAAAGCTTCCTGTAAGGTACAGTGTTCTTCCGCGTATTATTATTCAGTCCAACAGTTATGTCTACTACAGAAGAAGGAAAGAAAAGTATGGAAGCAGCGAAGAAACGGAATATAGCATATATTGAAAATGTGAAAAATGCCCCGGCATTTGGACTGAGAGATAAGATAGGATACCTGTGCGGCGACCTTGGCTTTAACAGCCTGCAGGTTATTGTAAACAGTTATCTGATGTTGTTCTGTGTTAATATTTTAGGAATGAATGCAGTTCATTTTGCAGGTATTGTGTTTATATGTAAGGCGTTGGATGCGTTAAATGACACATTTATCGGGAGAACGGTGGATCGCCGTGCACCTGCTAAAAATGGAAAAATGAAGCCGTATCTGCTGTGGTTTGCAGTTCCGTATGCCATATTTACGCTGATACTATTTATGAATGTTCACGCTATGCCGTATGCAGCAAAAATAGCATGGGTATTGATCATCTATTTTTTCTGGGGTATTATAGGTACCTTTATCAATGTTCCTTATGGAGCAATGTCCAATATTATTACTACGAATCAGATTGAGAGAACGGAGCTTTCCAATTTCCGAAGCATAGGAAGTTTTGCAGCCAGCATGGGAACGACAACCATTGCGCCTCTCCTGCTGTTTGACCAGAATAATGATCCAATTGCCGGAAGATTTATTCTGCTGTCTGTTATTTTAGGAGTGTTCTGCACAGTATGTCTGTTTTTGGCACATACCCTGATTCATGAACGCGTTCTGGTGGAAGAAGTTAAGGTTAATGAAAATGGTGAGAAGATTAACTATCTTCAGGTAGCAAAATCCTTTCTGCATAATCGGGTTATGATTGCGGTAGTTGCATCATATGTGATCGTTAAATTATTTATACAGCCGGTATCTACTTTAAACCAGTATGTATTTATGACATATTTTCAGGACACATCCAGTCTTGCTATGGCATCTCTTACTACAATGGGGCCAATGCTTTTGGGAATGGTATTTTTGAAGCCTCTTGTAAAACGCTTTGGAAAAAAGGCGCTTGTTACATGGCCGCTTCTGGGATCGGCACTTATGCATGGAGCCAATATGCTTCTTCCTCTTGGACCTAAAGAATGGATTTTCTGTCAGCTTATGGCATCTGCATTTATTACCTGCCTGAATCTTTTATTATGGTCTCTGATCGCAGACGCAGTAGATTATCAGGCGTATCTGACTGGACAGAGAAATGATGGAACGGTCTACGCAACGATTACATTTATTGTATTTTTTGCTGCAAGTGCCAGTACATCGATCATCGCTCTTCTTTTGGAGGCAGTTGGATATGATCCGACTCTGGGTTCCATGGGACAGCTGGCAGGCGTACCAGAAAAAATCAAAATGCTGGGAGGCGCGTGGCCTATGATTGGCGCTCTTCTTTCATTTGTCTGCTTTAAATTTATTTACAATGTAAGCGATGCACGAATGAGAGAAATCAGCGAGGAACTTCGCAGAAAAAGCGAGGAGACAGAGGAGAGAATTTTAAATGAAAATGCAGAAAATGAAGCATGAAATAACTGAGATTGCGCCCAATACCTGGTGTCTGAGTGAGTTCAGGCTGGTGAATGCCTTCTTGGCAGAAGGAAAAGAAAAGGCTGCTTTAATTGATACCGGCTGCGGGATTGGAAATCTGGGAGAGACGGTAAAAGAGCTGACGCAGAAGCCGGTTGAAATTTTTCTGACCCATGGTCATGCAGATCACAGCGGAGGGATCTATACCCTTCCCCAAAGCCCGGTATATATGATGAAAGAGGATGAAAAACTGTTTCAGGAAATGCCTGCTACGAATGAGATGCGCCGGTTTTATGTAAAGACCCGGGTGCCGGTCCGTTATCCGGGTGAAGGCAACGTGGAAGCGATAACCGCTCTGATACCTGAGCAGGAACCGGAATATACAGGGGAATATACGGCTGTTAAGGATGGGGATATTTTTGAGCTGGGGGAGAGAACATTAACAGCATTACATACGCCGGGACATTCAGAAGGAAGCGTATGCTATCTGGACAGTCAAAGCCGCGTGTTATTCAGCGGAGATACGGTGAACCACAGCATTATTTTAATGCGTCAGCCTGATAATGACAAACGTCTGATTCGGATTTATCATGAAAGCCTGAAGAAAATCTGGGAACAGCAGGAAAAATTTGACAGACTTGCAATCGGACATGACGGAATCCTTTTAGATAAGGCAATAGTAAAAGATTATCTGGAACTGACGGGAGGACTTCTGGATGGAAGCATTGTGGGAAAATATGAAGAGATAGGATTCAGAAAGGGAGATGTTGCACGTTTGGGACAGGCAGAACTGTGGTATCAGTGTGATGAATAAGAGGGGGTAAACGCAAAAGGGAGCGGTTTAAGGAATCGCTCCCTTTTGACTGCTTCTGTGCTGCCAGAGTATTAATAACTGCGGTGAGGCATTCCAGTTTAAGCCCTCGTTTTTTGGCGAGTTTCAGATCTCTTCTGAATTGGTTGGAGGGAACAATGTTAAGCATCTGCAAGTACCTCATCCATTAAATCCTCAAAAGATGAGTATCTCTTATATTTGTCCGGATGTTTCTTCATCTCACCATACTCTGCAAGTGCCGCTCTGGTTTCAGCATTTGGTGTTATCCGCTTTACTTCAAAAGGTATACCATCGTGGCTGACAGCGCTTTTAAGAAACATAGTAATTGCAGATGACATATTAAGTCCGAGATCCGCAAACAGTGCTTCAGCAGACTGTTTTAGTTCTGTATCAATACGAACATTGATATTAGTTGTAGCCATGAAAATTACCTCCTTTCATTTAACTTTAGTATATGCAATGATGCAAACATTGTCAATAAAATGTTTTACATTGTTTTGCATACATATAATTTACTTCACCAGCCACTTCACAAAATACGTCCGGATTACCCCAAAAGGCGCCGGCCCCATATCCAGAAGAAAGCGGTTAAATTCCAGCTGGGAGTAATTTGCGCCAAGTGTCTGTCTGGCCTCCCGTTCCATGGTGAGGATTTCCAGATAACCTGTATAGTAGGTAAGGTAATTGGCGGGATTCTCCATTATTTCATAATAGATAGAGGATACCACATCAGGGTCTGTGATCTTAAAGTAAAGATCCAGATAATTCTTTACCTGCTCCATATCCCAGCCCTCATAGTGGATGCTGATATCCAGAATGGCGTAAAGAGCCAGAGTAAAGGCCGCATTGTGATGCAGCAGTTCTCCTACGCCTTCCTCCAGACCGTTATTTTCCAGAGTATAGGCATAGTGCTCCACATAGGTAGCCCAGCCCTCGGAATAGCCCTTAAAATCAAGGATACTTCTTAAATTACAGTGCTGATTCTGGTTAAAATACTGGTTCTGATACATATGGCCCGGATGGCCCTCATGGGCAATGGTAGTGTAAAGGCTGGAGCTTCCTGTGGTTCCGTTGTTGATGTAAATGGAATTGTCCTGAGGACGGTCTAAGGGCACAGTGAGATAAAAGGCCGGACTTAAAATACTTTCCAGAGGCTTGGGAACAGACTTAATGGTGTAGGAATAGCCGGTTAATTCGGGAAAATCCTGCTGGCACTGAGTTTTTAAGGCTTCCAGGATCTCTTCGGGCTTTTCGGGAGAAAAGCGGTAGGAAAGGATTTTTTCACTCAGAGAGGGATCTGCTGTGAGCAGCTCATCGACTGCGGTGAGATCATCCGCCATTTGATCCATCACTGCCTTTTTCAGGGAAGGGATATCCTTATAGGACGTGCCGGTCTGTGCGTTTACCAGGTATTCATAGTACCTCTTTCCTTCGGGAAAATGACACAGGCCGCCGCCATTGGTTCCCTTTCCCTTCAGGGTTTTTAAGCCCTCGATCAGGCTTTCGTAGGCAGGCACGAAATGCTCGTTCAGAGCAGCTTTATTTCGGGAGATATAGTCATTTTTTTCCTGCTCTGTAAGGCCGTCGATCCTATTTAAACGGGAAGCAAAGGTTTCTGCCATAAAGCTGTGATCTGCGTCGATCAGATAGGCGCTGCAGGATGGAATGATCCGGTCGATGACTGCGTCGCACAGTCCCAGTCCGGCCTCGGATTTCTGCTGTTCAAAGGCAATGATGCTGTCGTAGTAGGTTTTTATGGACGATAAAAGAGACAGGTAGTCTTCTACATCCTGACGGGTATAAAACTGGTATTCAGATAAGAGAATGGGAAGCTGGGATTGTATGCCCAGAGTAGCAGAGAGCGGCTGGTCATAGAGTTCCAGTCCCTCCAGAGATAGGCAGGTATTTAAGTATGATGAAAGAATGGTATAGGTAAGAAGCTGGTCCTCGCGCAGCTTCCGGCTGTCCAGCGCAGTCAGGCGGCTGTACAGCTCCCTGACGTCGGTCAGGTCTTTTTTTATGTCCTCAACAGAAACAGTCCCCAGATCTCTGGGATAGTCGGTGATGCCGTATGAGGATGGATCTGCCAGAGTGTAGTGAAGCGTAATCGGGGACTGGGCGACTTCAGAGCAGAAGAGCTGGTCCGTAAAGGCGTCGAAGTCACTTTGGACTTTTAAGGTGTCCTCGTCATACTGTTCATAGGCTGAGGCAGCGGCTTCCGCCTGAGAGGAAGCTTCAGACGGGGCGGGCGCAGCGGGAGCGGCGCAGCCGGTCAGCAGGGAAATGGACAGGAGCAGGGCTAAAAGAGTCTGCAGCCATAAATGTTTTTTTGTATGGGTTGATAGGGTCATGTGTTATATTCCTCCGAAATTTGATAAGGTATGTTTTTGCGGGATATTCATCCGATGTGAACTCAGGTACAAAGGCGGGCTTACAAGCGGGCTTGACGCCCGACTTTGTACCTGAGTTCTCGCCATCCTGAATTGTAGTATATATTATACGAGCGGAAAAAACAACTTATGAGGGGCGCTGTCTTGACGAAAATGTGGGAAACGCTTATACTTAAACCATTAAAACGGGCAGGAGCGCCCTGCGCTTTGAATGACCCGAATCCAGAAAAAAGAGGAAAATAAAATGTGTCAGGACTGTAAAAAACCATATTATATTACAACAGCCATTGCATATGCCTCCGGTAAGCCCCATATCGGCAATACCTATGAGATCGTGCTGGCTGACAGTATCGCAAGATATAAAAGAGCAAAGGGCTATGATGTATTCTTCCAGACCGGTACGGACGAGCATGGACAGAAGATCGAGGAGAAGGCAGAGGCTGCAGGCGTTACGCCTCAGGAGTTTGTAGACCGCTCCGCAGGAGAGATCCGCCGGATCTGGGATCTGATGAATACCTCCTATGACAAGTTTATCCGCACCACAGATAAGGATCACGAGGCTCAGGTTCAGAAGATTTTTAAAAAGCTTTATGATCAGGGCGATATCTACAAGGGCGCTTATGAGGGCCTTTACTGTACTCCCTGCGAGTCCTTCTGGACCCCGTCCCAGCTGGTGGATGGAAAATGTCCCGACTGCGGCCGTGAGGTGCAGCCTGCCAAGGAGGAGGCTTATTTCTTCCGTATGAGCAAATATGCTCCAAGGCTCATTGAATATATCAACGAGCATCCGGAGTTTATCCAGCCGGTATCCCGCAAAAATGAGATGATGAACAACTTCCTGCTTCCGGGCTTACAGGATCTGTGCGTATCCAGAACCACATTTTCATGGGGTATCCCGGTAGACTTTGACCCAAAGCACGTTACCTATGTATGGCTGGACGCTCTTACCAACTATATTACGGGAATCGGTTATGATTGTGACGGAAATCATACAGATCAGTTTAAGAAATACTGGCCTGCAGACCTTCATCTGATCGGTAAGGACATTATCCGTTTCCATACCATTTACTGGCCTATTTTCCTGATGGCTCTGGATCTGCCCCTGCCAAAGCAGGTGTTCGGCCATCCGTGGCTTCTTCAGGGCGACGGCAAGATGAGCAAGTCTAAGGGAAATGTGCTTTATGCAGATACTCTGGTGGATTTCTTCGGCGTAGACGCTGTGCGCTACTTTGTGCTTCATGAGATGCCATTTGAAAATGACGGCGTGATCTCCTGGGAGCTGATGGTGGAGCGCATGAACTCTGACCTTGCAAATATCCTTGGAAATCTGGTAAACCGTACCATTTCCATGACCAATAAGTACTTTGGCGGCGTTGTGGCTGATAAGAGCGTGACTGCTCCTGAGGATGAGGACTTAAAGGCCGTTGTGCTTGAGGCTGTTAAGAAGGCTGACGCCAAGATGGATCAGCTGAGAGTGGCGGATGCGATTACAGAAATCTTCAATATTTTCAGAAGAAGCAATAAATATATTGATGAGACTGCTCCCTGGGTACTGGCAAAGGATGAGGAGAAGAAGGACAGACTTTCCACTGTTCTTTACAACCTCACAGAGGCTATTACCATCGGAGCATCCTTACTGGAGTCCTTTATGCCTGAGACCTCTGCAAAGATCCTGGCTCAGTTAAATACTGCAAAGCGCAGTCTGGATGAGCTGCAGACCTTTGGCCTGTATCCGTCCGGAAACCAGGTAACAGACAAGCCGGAGATCCTGTTTGCCCGTATGGATGTAAAAGAGGTACTTGAGAAGGCAGAGGCTCTGCAGGCAGCTCAGGCGGCAGAGGCTGCAAAGGAAAGCGGCGCTGATGCAGAGAACGCAGAGGAAGAGGACGGGATTGACCTGGAGCCAAAGGCAGAAATCACCTATGATGACTTTGCAAAGCTTCAGTTCCAGGTAGGCGAGATCATTAAGTGCGAGGCTGTTCCCAAGTCCAAGAAGCTGTTATGCTCTCAGGTTAAGATCGGAACGAAGACCCGCCAGATCATCAGCGGAATCAAGGCTCATTACACACCAGAGGAAATGGTAGGAAAGAAGGTCATGGTAGTGACAAACTTAAAGCCTGCCAAGCTTGCGGGAATGCTTTCTGAGGGTATGATTCTCTGTGCAGAGGATGCAGAGGGAAATCTGGCGCTGATGACGCCGGAGAAGAAGATGCCGGCAGGAGCTGAGATCTGCTGATAATGACTTATATAAAATTTGGGATAACATGAGGTCTGTGAGATCAGAACCGGATTAAGTCCCTGCTGCCGCAGGATGCAGGCCGCCGTCAGGAGGTTTGTGTTCTGCGGCAGTTTTTAACTGAACAGAGGAGACGGCAAGATGATTTTTGATACACACGCCCATTATGATGATGAGGCATTCGATGATGACAGAGAGGCACTTTTAGGCAGTCTGGCATCTCAGGGCATACAGGCAGTGACCAATGTGGCTGCCAGCTTAAAAAGCTGCGAAACGACTCTGGCTCTCACGGAGCAGTATCCCTTTATCTATGGAGCCATAGGAGTCCATCCCAGCGAAACAGCAGAGCTGGATGCCTGCGGAATGGACCGGATGAAGGCCTGGTGCGCTTCAGAGAAGATCCGGGCAGTAGGAGAAATCGGTCTGGATTACTACTGGGAGGAACCGGAGCATGAGATTCAGAAGAAATGGTTTGCAGCCCAGCTTGATCTGGCAAAGGAGCTGAAGCTTCCTGTGATCATCCACAGCCGGGATGCGGCAAAAGACACTCTGGATATTATGAAGGCCGAACATGCAGAGGAGCTTGGAGGCGTGATCCACTGCTTTTCCTACACAAAGGAAATGGCCAGAGAATACCTGAATATGGGCTTTTATCTGGGAATCGGCGGCGTCCTCACCTTTAAAAATGCTAAAAAGCTGGTGGAGGTGGCAGAATATGCGCCTTTAAGCTCCATTGTACTGGAAACGGACTGCCCCTATCTGGCTCCGGTGCCATTTCGTGGAACACGCAATTCTTCCCTGAATCTGGGAATTGTAGCGGAGCGTCTGGCACAGATCAAGGGAACCGACCGGGAAACCGTGGAACGGATCACCTGGGAAAATGCAGAACGGTTATACCGGCTGAAGGAGAATTGAATTAATGGATAATAAATTAGTAAACCCGCAAAAGACCATAGAAACCATTCAGAAATACCAGTTTGCATTTCAGAAGCGGTTCGGACAGAACTTCCTGATCGACAGCCATGTACTGGATAAGATCGTAAATGCCGCTGGTATTACACAGGACGACTGCGTTCTGGAAATCGGACCCGGAATCGGAACCATGACCCAGTATCTGGCAGAGCATGCGGGCCGGGTGGTAGCGGTGGAAATTGATACCAACCTGCTTCCGATCCTGGCAGAGACCTTAAAGGACTATTCCAATGTGACTGTGATCAATGAGGATATCCTTAAGGTAGACATGAATCAGCTGGTAAAGGAGTATAATCAGGGAAGGCCAATAAAGGTAGTGGCAAATCTTCCCTACTATATTACTACGCCAATTATCATGGGACTTTTTGAAAGTAATGTTCCGATCGAAAATATCACGGTAATGGTCCAGAAGGAAGTAGCAGACCGGATGCAGGTAGGGCCGGGCTCCAAGGATTACGGCGCTCTGTCCCTGGCGGTGCAGTACTACGCCAGCCCCTATATCGTGGCAAATGTGCCTCCAAATTGCTTTATCCCCCGGCCAAATGTGGGTTCTGCAGTAATTCGTCTGACCCGCTATCAGGAACCGCCGGTTCATGTAAAGGATACGGCGCTTATGTTCCGCCTGATCCGTGCGTCTTTTAATCAAAGAAGAAAGACACTGCAGAACGGATTAAACAACTCTCCGGAGCTGTCATTTTCCAAGGAGGAGATCGCGGCAGTGATCGAAGGACTGGGGCTTCCTGCAGCAGTGCGGGGAGAGGCTCTGACGCTGGAACAGTTTGCAGCCCTGGCAAATGCATTTTCAGACCTGAAAGGAAAATAAAACAGGGTAAAATGGGGAGTTCTGTGATCGGATGAGCAGGTAAAAGAAAGGAAGGGATCGATATGGCTATGAACAGACGGACGGCCCGCATCCTTGGGGCGGCAGCTGCAGGTACAGCGGCGCTCGTTACGTTAAGAGAACTGAAAAAGGTAAGGCACAGAAAGGAAGAGGAGCGGCAGGCAGCAATTGATGCCGCACTGGTGCGAAACCGCGACTACGGCAGCCGCAGGGCGTACCTGATCGGCGGCGGCCTGGCGTCCATGGCTGCAGCCGCTTATCTGATCCGGGATTGTAATTTCCCCGGCTCCCACATTACCATCTATGAGGGAACCCATATCCTGGGGGGAGGAAATGACGGAGCGGGAACACCGGAAAAGGGTTATGTATGCCGCGGCGGCCATATGCTCAATGAAAAGACATATGAGAATTTCTGGGAGCTGTTTGATACCATTCCATCCTTAAAAAAAACAGGGCGCAGCGTTGCAGAGGAAATTCAGGAGTTTGCCCATTCTCATTCCGGACGTACCCATGGACGTCTGGCAGACCGGGAGGGAACGTTTTTAAATGTAAAATCCATGGGCTTTGATCAGGGGGACAGGATGGCTCTTTTCCGGCTTCTGCTGACAGATGAAAAGAAGCTGGACAGCCTGACCATAGAGGACTGGTTTAAGGAAACGCCTCATATATTTGAGACAAGCTTCTGGTATATGTGGCAGACTGCTTTTGCTTTTAAAAAGGGGAGTAGCCTGTCTGAATTCAGACGCCGTGTGAAGAGGATGCTGCTGGAGTTTGGCCGTATTGACACCAGGGAGGGCATGATCGGCCTGCCTCTCAATCCCTATGACAGCCTGATCCGTCCTCTGGAAGTTTATCTGCGTTCCAGAGGTGTGGAGTTTATAGAGGACTGTCAGGTGACAGATATGGAGTTTGCTTCCGGTTCAGGTATTACGGTTAAAACGCTGTACTTAAAACGCAGGCTTCAGGATGAGGATGAGTCAAGGGAGTCCTTTGCTTTTGAGAAAGCAGAACTGAAATCGGGAGATTTCTGCATTATGACAACGGGCTGTATGACGGACAGCTTTTCTTTGGGAGATATGGACACTCCGGCTCCTGCTCCGTCAAAAAAGTCCATGAGCAGCGAGCTATGGTCAAGGATTGCCTGTGTGAAGCCGGGAATGGGAGCACCGGAGCCGTTTTTTGCCTGTCCGGAGAAAAACAGCTGGATGAGCTTTACTGTGACAGCCAGGGGAGATGCGCTTTTAAAGGCGGTTGAGGAATTTTCAGGAAATGCTCCCGGAAGCGGGGCGCTTATGACCTTTAAGGATTCCGGATGGCTTATAAGCAGTACCGTGGCGGCTCAGCCTTATTTTGCAGGTCAGCCTGAAGATGTGACTGTATTCTGGGGCTATGGATTGTATCCGGAGGCAGAGGGGGATTACGTGAAAAAGCCCATGAAGGACTGCACGGGACGGGAGATACTGAAGGAATATTTAAGCCATCTTCATGTAAATGAAAAGCGTATGGAGGAGCTGATGGATACGGTGATCAATGTGATCCCCTGCCGGATGCCTTATGCAGACGCGGCTTTTGCTCCAAGGAAATATACAGACCGCCCGAAAGTCATTCCGGCAGGTTCCGGAAATTTTGCCATGATCGGACAGTTTGTGGAAATACCGGAGGATACGGCATTTACAGAGGAATATTCGGTACGGGCCGCCAGAATGGCTGTATACAGCCTGATGGATGTGCGCCGGAAGGTGATTCCTGTGACACCGTACTGGAAGCATCCCAGAGTGCTGCTTAAGACAGTGCTTAAGGCGTTTCGGTAACTGCGGATATCAGGGAACAGAGGAGATGAAAATGGGAGGATTTTCCAATATTAAAAGTAAGCTTCTGGCAGAGCAGGTTCAGGAGCAGATTTATCACTATATTTTGGAGACGCCTCTTGAACCGGGCTCCAAACTTCCAAATGAGTTTGAGCTGGGAGAAAAATTTGACGTGGGGCGCAGCACCATCCGGGAAGCGGTAAAGCTTTTGGTTTCCCAGGGGATTTTAGAGGTGCGCCGGGGATCCGGCACTTATGTGGTAAATACAACGCCTTCCGATCTGGATCCTCTGGGTTTAAGCGGAGCAGAGGATAAGATGGCGCTGGCGCTGGATCTGGTCAATGTGCGGCTGATCCTGGAGCCTGGTATTGCAGAAATGGCGGCATTAAATGCTACAGAGGAAGCAATTTTGGAGCTGCGCTGCTGCTGCGAACGGGTAGAGGAACGGATCGCTTCAGGAGATATGTACATTCAGGATGATATTGCCTTTCATACCAGCGTGGCCCGGTGCTCCGGTAATAAGGTAGTGGAGCAGCTGATCCCCATTATTGATACGGCAGTAATGATGTTTGTAAATGTGACCCACCAACGGCTTACAAAGGAAACCGTTATGACGCACAGAGCCATTGTGGACGCCATTTCCGATCGGGATCCCATTGGAGCAAAAACCGCCATGATGATGCATATGACCTACAACCGGAATATGATCCTGAAGCTGATCCGGGAGGAAAAAGAAAAAAATCACAAGGAGTAACAGGGTAAGATATCAGATGATTTTACCGTAAAAATTACATTATATGTTTGACAGGAGCCTGGATAAAGCGAAATATCTGGGCTTTTTGTGTATCATACCTAAAAAAACATCCGAGTTTTTGGCAAAAAGTAGAATGGTAGTCTGATGACTTGTAATTATATTTATGAAATGATATGATTAAAAGAGAAAACATCTGATGATTATGAAACGAAATTGTTATAGAAAGAAGGAGGAACCAACATGAAGGAACTGAACAGTCAGAGAGTAAGAGCACTTGCGCCAGAAAATGATCCCTTAAAGATTGGTATGGGATGGACGGTGGAGGATCTGGATAAGCCCCAGATCCTGGTAGAGAGCACCTTCGGGGACAGCCATCCGGGAAGCGCCCATCTGGATCAGTTTGTAGAGGAAGCCATGAGAGGAATCACCGACGCAGGAGCAAGAGGCGCCAGATATTATACAACGGATATCTGTGACGGCATTGCCCAGGGACATGACGGCATCAACTATTCTCTGGCTCACCGCGATATGATCGCAAATATGATCGAGATCCATGGAAATTCCACCGGCTTTGACGGCGGCGTATTTATTGCCAGCTGCGACAAGTCCGTACCTGCATGCCTGATGGGACTGGCAAGATTGGATATGCCTTCTATCGTGATCACCGGAGGCGTGATGGATGCAGGCCCTGATCTCTTAACACTGGAGCAGATCGGTATGTATTCTGCCATGTGCCAGAGAGGAGAGATTACAGATGAAAAGCTTACCTATTATAAGCACCACGCCTGCCCTTCCTGCGGAGCCTGCTCCTTTATGGGAACCGCTTCCACCATGCAGATCATGGCTGAGGCTCTGGGTCTGATGCTCCCAGGTTCTGCCCTGATGCCCGCTACCTGCGAGGACTTAAAGGAAATGGCCTACAAGGCAGGAAAACAGGTAATGGAGCTTGTAAAGAAGGGAATCAAGGTCAGCGACATTGTAACAGAAAAGGCCTTTGAAAATGCCATTATGGTACATGCTGCCATCTCCGGCTCCACCAATTCCCTGCTCCATATTCCGGCCATGGCCCATGAGCTGGGTATCGAGATTGATGCAGATACCTTTGACCGGATGCATCGGGGGGCTCATTACCTTCTGGATATCCGCCCCGCAGGCAAGTGGCCGGCACAGTTCTTCTACTATGCAGGCGGCGTTCCTGCAGTGATGGAGGAGATCAAGTCCATGCTCCACCTGGATGTGATGACCGTTACAGGAAAGACTCTGGGCGAAAATCTGGAGGACTTAAAGAAAAACGGTTTCTATGACAAGTGCGAGAGCTATTTAAAGAAATGGGGCTTAAAGCGCACCGATGTGATCCGTACCTTTGACGAGCCCATCGGCACCGACGGAACGGTGGCAATTTTAAGAGGAAACCTGGCTCCGGAGGGCTCTGTTGTAAAGCATTCTGCGGTACCGAAGGAAATGTTTAAGGCTGTATTAAAGGCAAGACCATTCGACTGTGAGGAAGATGCCATTGCAGCAGTGCTGTCCCACAAGATCCGGCCGGGTGATGCGGTATTTATCCGCTATGAGGGACCAAAGGGCTCCGGTATGCCTGAGATGTTCTATACCACAGAGGCCATTTCTTCTGATCCGGAGCTTGGAAAGACCATTGCTCTGATTACAGACGGACGCTTCTCCGGCGCTTCCAAGGGACCGGCTATCGGCCATGTGTCTCCTGAGGCCGCAGATGGAGGCCCCATTGCCCTGGTAGAGGAAGGGGATCTGATCCGCATTGATATTCCAGAGCGTGTTCTGGAAATCGTGGGAATCCACGGTCAGGAGATGACGAAGGAAGAGGTAGATAAGGTTCTGGCAGAACGCCGTGCGGCATGGAAGCCCAAGGCTCCGAAGTATACAAAGGGCGTGTTAAAGATTTATTCCGAACACGCGGTGTCTCCTATGAAGGGGGGGTATATGGTTTAAGAGTCGTGTGGGCCTCCCGTTCAGGCTCTCAGGGCTCCGGTTTCCGGCCATAAGAAAATCTAAGAGGATGCAATTTTTCTAAATGCAAAAGCCATATCAAAAACTCGCTGCGCTCAGACAGGTTTGATATGGCTTTTAACGAAAAATTGCATCCTCTAATATTTTCTAATGGCCTCCAAAGTCGCCCTGAGAGCCTGAACGGGAGGCGGCGAAAGGGATGGCGGGAGTGAGGTTTGGGGATGGGGAGTTTTTTGAAGGATGTGTGATGGGGGCAGTGGATAAGTGTATGGGGATTGACGGTTTTGGGGGTATGGGGGTATGATAGGGATTGTTTGAGAACAGAGTAGGAGGTGTTTTGCGGTGATATTTATTGGAGGCGTGAGCCAGGGACAGAAGATATTGAGTGAGGGGCTTGTGCGGCTTTGCGGGAGCTGTGGGAGCCATGGGCGGTATCAGGTGATCATGACGTATATGTATTTTAGCTTTTTCTTTATTCCGCTGTTTAAATGGAACCGGCGTTATTATGTGAAGATGGACTGCTGTGAGGCGGTTTATGAACTGGATCCGGTTGTGGGCAAGGCTGTTTTGAGAGGGGAAAACCCTGATATTGCAGAGGCGGACCTGCGTCTGGTGCAGGAGGGACGGTACGCCAAAACCTGGCAGGAGGGCTCTAAAAAGCCTCATAAAAAGTGTATGAGATGCGGATTTGAAACAGATGAGGATTATAATTACTGTCCGGTCTGCGGAGGACGGATCTGAGAAATGTAGGATGCAGAATGCCTGTGGATGTGACAGGGGTTCTGCATTTTTTTGTGCTGTGGGAAGAAAACTTGTGTTTTGTTGCAGAAACAACGGAATTATTCTTAGAGATGTATTACAATGGCGGTATCATTAGCAGACAGGGAGGTTTGCTGTGAGGGCATATGGAAGAATTAAAAAAGGAGAGCGGATTATGATTAGAAAGATTATTAAGATTGACGAAGAGAAGTGTAATGGCTGCGGAGCCTGTGCGGCTGCCTGCCATGAAGGTGCGATAGAGATGATAGACGGCAAGGCGAAGCTGATCCGTGAGGATTACTGTGACGGACTGGGAGACTGCCTGCCTGCGTGTCCGGCAGATGCCATTGGGTTTGAGGAGAGAGAGGCTCCGGCATATGATGAGGCGGCTGTTTTGGCGGCTAAGAAAAAGACATCCTTTGAGCCGCTTCCCTGTGGCTGTCCGGGAATGCAGTCAAAGAGTATTCAGAGGGAACGTAATGCATGCAGTGAGCCAGTTGTTTCGGTTCACAGCCAGCTGTCACAGTGGCCGGTACAGATTAAGCTGGCTCCGGTGAATGCTCCTTATTTTGAGAATGCGAACCTTCTGGTGGCAGCGGACTGTACGGCTTATGCTTATGGAAATTTTCATAATGAGTTTATCCGAAACCATGTTACGCTGATCGGCTGTCCCAAGCTGGATGCGGGGGATTACAGCGAAAAGCTGACGGAGATTTTGGCAAATAATAACATTAAAAGCGTGACGGTTGTCCGTATGGAGGTGCCTTGCTGCGGAGGAATTGAGCAGGCTGTAAAAAAGGCTTTGCAGATAAGCGGCAGATTTATTCCCTGGCGGGTAGTAACCATTTCCACAGATGGGAGAATATTGGAATAAGCAGGGGGAACTTTAAAAGAAATGGAAATCGCTTGACATATCCCGTCTTCCAGTGATATGCTAAGATACAACAGGGAGCTTGTGGAGCAGGCTGAGAGGGAGTAATCGAACTTCGACCTATCGTACCTGATTTGGGTAATGCCAACGTAGGGAAATATTTCGGCTGGATGTGAACATTGGTTCATGGGAGTGTATACACGGTCCGTTCCTTATGGGGCGGGCCTTTTGTATTGCAGGGATCCGGAGAAACTGCGGGAAGCAGGTTTTTTAGATTTTGGCATACAGACCCGTCCGGCAGCCTCTTTGGGAAGCGAAAACGTGCTTCAGGCACAGAATACAAGGAGGAAGAAAGATGGAATACACCACACAGATGGATGCCGCCAGAAAGGGCATTGTGACAGAGGAACTGAGAAAGGTGGCAGAGAAGGAGCATTTTGAGGTAAATGAGCTCATGGCTCTGGTAGCAGAGGGAAAGGCGGCAATTCCTGCCAATAAGAATCATCGCTGTCTGGATCCTAATGGAATCGGTTCTATGCTAAGGACTAAGATCAATGTGAACTTGGGAACCTCCAGAGACTGCAAGGATCTGGATATGGAGCTTGAAAAGGTAAACTATGCAGTTGGAATGGGCGCTGAATCTATTATGGATTTAAGCTCCTGGGGCGATACGCAGAAGTTCAGGAGAAAGCTTACAGCAGAGTGCCCGGCGATCATAGGAACAGTGCCGATTTATGACGCAGTGGTTTATTATCATAAGCCATTAAAGGATATTACCACAGAGGAATGGCTGAAGATTGTGGAAATGCACGCTGAGGACGGAGTGGATTTTATGACCATCCATGTAGGAATTAACCGCAGGACCGCACAGCGCTTTAAGGAAAATAAGCGCCTGATGAATATTGTATCCAGGGGCGGTTCCATTATTTTTGCCTGGATGGAGATGACGGGAAAGGAAAATCCGTTTTATGAGCATTATGACCGGATTCTGGAAATCTGCCGGGAGCATGATGTAACCATCAGCCTGGGAGATGCCTGCCGCCCGGGATGCATTGACGATGCCACAGACATTTCACAGATTGAAGAACTGGTAACGCTTGGAGAACTGACCCGCCGGGCCTGGGAAAAGGATGTACAGGTAATCGTTGAGGGGCCGGGCCATATGCCCTTAAACCAGATTGAGGCCAATATGAAGATCCAGCAGACCATCTGCAAGGGCGCTCCCTTCTATGTGCTGGGTCCTCTGGTAACGGATGTGGCTCCCGGATATGACCATATTACTGCGGCCATCGGCGGGGCGATTGCAGCCTCAAGCGGAGCTTCCTTTTTGTGCTATGTGACGCCGGCGGAGCACCTGCGGCTTCCGGATCTGAATGATGTAAAGGAGGGAATCATCGCTTCCAGAATCGCAGCCCATGCGGCGGATATTGCAAAGGGAATCAAAGGCGCTGCGGACTGGGACCGCCAGATGAGCCTTGCCAGAAAAAAGCTGGACTGGGAAAAGACCTTTGAGCTTTCCATTGATCCGGAAAAGGCCAGAAATTACCGGGCGTCTGCAAAGCCGGAAAAAGAGGATACCTGTTCCATGTGTGGCAATTTCTGTGCAGTGAAAAATATGAACCGGATTTTAGACGGAGAAATTGTAAGCATTTTTGATGAGTGATTTAAGAGAGAATGAGGGAAATCAGATATGAAATTTGACAGAAGGCAGCTTATGGTTTACGCAGTGACAGACCGGGCCTGGACCGGGAAAATGAGCTTGTGCGAGCAGGTAGAGGCTGCGTTAAAGGGCGGAGCTACCATGGTGCAGATGAGGGAAAAGGGCCTGACGAATGATACGGTGCAGGATTATCTGGAGGAGGCTCGAAGCCTGCGGGCTCTCACGGAGCGGTACAAGGTCCCTCTGATCATTGATGATAATATAAAGCTGGCTCTTCTGTGCGGTGCTGACGGCGTCCATGTGGGACAGAATGACATGGATGCCGCACAGGCCAGAGCGCTCCTTGGGCCGGATAAGATTCTGGGCGTTACAGCGAAAACAGTGGAGCAGGCCCTGAAAGCTCAGGAGCAGGGAGCAGATTATCTGGGAAGTGGAGCCGTATTCGGCACCTCCACCAAAGCCGACGCCCTTCCTATGACTATGGAGCGGTTGGGAGAGATCTGCCGGTCCGTTTCCATCCCGGTTGTGGCAATCGGGGGGATCTGCCTGGAAAATATTGGAAAGCTTAAAGGCAGCGGGGCAGCCGGAGCGGCTGTAGTGTCCGGGATCTTTGGGGCAGAGGATATTGAAGGAACGGTCAGACAGATGAGAGAGATGGTTGGGGAGTGGGGATAAAGTTATTTGCCCAAGATAAATCAAACACCCTGGAGGCGATGATACATGGTCTTCAGGGTGTTTCCTTTGTCTGAAATAGTTTTACATCTGATAATTGGGATTATGGCGTATGACAAGGCAGAACGGTTTCTCCCTCCACAACTTCTACAGGGGCTAATGTTCGGATTCCCATACAGCGGCCTCCGTTTAACTGCCACATAATCTGCGATACAGTGGCTTCTGCAATAATATCAATATGGGTTTCAACCGTGGCCATTTTAGGAGAGATGCTGTTAAAATAGCCCAGATTATCGTAGCCGATCACACTGATATCTTCCGGCACAGAAAGACCGGATTTGCGGATGGCATTTACTGCGCCGGTAGCCAGCCGGTCATTAAAGGCAAAAACAGCAGTGGGGAGAGAGTCCCTGTGAGTTGCTACAAAGTCTGTAAACAGGTTCTCAGCTGCTTCATACAGCCAGGAATCGGTTTCCAGGATCAGCTCCGGCTGCAAGGGAGTACCGGCCTCGGTAAATGCCCGTTTAACTCCTTCCATACGCTCCTGGTTGGAAATATAGCTTCGCACTCCAGCTAATACTGCCACACGCTGATGGCCGTTTTCGATCAGATGGCGTCCTGCCAGGTAAGCACCCTGTACGTTATCTGAAAGAATAGAAGGCAGTTCCGGGGAACAGCTGTTAACCAGTACAGAGGGAATTTTATTTTCCACTGCCAGACGGATATGGCGGCGGGAAACGTTGCTTACAAAGACAATCCCGGACAGTCCCAGAGGGGAGATTTTGGCTGCCATATCATCCTCATCATCCAGAGTGGTATAGATGAGGGAGCAGCCCTTCGGCTGAAAGTTCTGCTCCAGAAGACTGAACAATGTAGAGTAAAAGGGTTCTGTGATCAGATTTCCTCTGGGAAGAAGAAAGCCAATGTTTTTATTGGATATGACCTCGGAAGACTCAGAGCCTTCTGACTGCCGACTCAGCACAATAGTGCCTTTGCCCGGTTTTTTTTCAATTAAGCCTTCATCAGCCAGCAGCTGCATGGCTTTTCTTAAGGTGCTTCTGTTTACGTCATAATGCATGGAAAGACTCTGCTCAGTGGGCAGAAGAGAATTCTCTTCATAGGTACCATCCATGATAGACTGCCTCAGATCATCATATATAGCTGTATAGCGAAATTTTTCTTTGCTCATAAACCTACCTGATTTCTACCAACATTTACGAATTGGTTGATACTTTTGTTGATATTTTTAGTCTAACATATATTAAATGGCTTCACAACTGGATTTTCTTCTGCCGTATTGCTGTTAGTCTTCTTTCATAGCCATTTCATAGGCTTCCTTCATCAGTTCTTCTGTTAATGGCTTTGGATTGCAGGTAATATGTCCAGTTGTCCGTTTGATTACATCAATCAGGTAATCCATTTCCGGTTCTTCCTTCATATAGGGCTTTAAGCAGGACGGAGCATGGATTGCCTTCTGCAGCTGCTTGATCCGGTCAAGGAGACGTTCAATGTTTTCCTTATTAGACAGGCTGCTGTCTCCAACTCCCATTGCATGGGCAATTTTTACATATTTCTCTTCTGCATATTCGCTGTTCAGACGGATGGATGCAGGCAGGAAAATGGAGCAGGCGTCACCATGGGGAATACCATATTCACCGCCCAAAGGCTGTGCCATAATGTGGGCGATACCGATACCGGCTGTAATTGCACAGCCTCCCAGATAGCTTGCCAGCATCATACCGGCTCTGGCATCAACATCATCCGGATTGGAATATGCCTTTTCCAGATTTTCATTCACCAGTTCAATGGCCTTTAGGCCGTACATCTCGGTAAGAGGAGTAGCATTTAATGAAACAAATGATTCGATGGCATGGCTCAAAGCATCCATTCCTGTAGCTGCTGTGATTGCTGGAGGCAGTGTCAGTGTTAGTGTAGGATCCAGTACAACCACATCTGCGATCATTGTATTGTGATAAAGGCTTTTTTTCAGATGGTTGTTATTGTTGATGACAACGCTTGTTTTAGTTGCTTCTGCACCGGTACCGGAAGTTGTGGGGATAGCAATAAACAGAGGCGGTTCAACGGTAACAGCTCTTCCTCTCATCTGATAATCCTCAGTGTCTCCGCCGTTTACTGCCAGCATACCGATTACTTTGGCAGCATCAATTACACTTCCGCCGCCTAAAGCGATGGTACAGTCACAATTTTCTTCCATATAGATATCACGGCCATGGTCAATGGTCTGTAAGGATGGTTCTGTTTTTACTTCATAGGGAACTACCTCCAGACCGGAAGCCTTAAGCAGTTCAGAAAGCTCATTATAAGTCGAAAACTGAGAACTGAAGGTTACAAAAAGAACCTTCTTTTTATTATACCAGTTTAAGATTCCGGGAATTTTCTGAATCTTATTTTTTCCAAAGATAAGACGTCTGTTAAATACCATTTCAAAATTTTCTGGAAACTTCATAAAATAAATACCTCCTTGGATGAAAAGCTTTATGTTTGTTTATCTGCTTCATTTCTAAGTATACATGAAAAAAAATAAAAGTCAACATTATAATCAACCTTTTTATAAAATAAAAGTCAACAATATAAAAGCGCAGATATACATATATAGAAGGAAATGTATACAAAAATAACAAAATACCTGTAGGAGCAGGGGCATAAATTAAAGAAATGAATAAAACAATGGAAAAAATTTGTCAAACTGTTGTCTTTTATATTGACAATATGGCAAACGATATGTATACTTATTGATATAAACAAATCTTACAAAATGTTGGTTTTAAGAAAGGAGAATATTATGAGTGAATGTTTCTATTGTGAGGACGGGGAAAAGCGAAAGAGTCTGATGATTGAGATATGCAGGCTTAAGTATTCAACCGTATATTTAAACCGCAATCAGAAATACCGTGGCAGATGTGTAGTCAAATTAAATGATCATAAGACAGAGTATTTTCAGATGGATACAGAGGAACGGAATGGATATTTTGCAGAGACCGCAGCAGTAGCAAAAGCAATTTTTGAACTGTATCATCCAGATAAAATCAATTATGCAACCTTTGGAGACCTGGTTCCTCATGTTCACATCCATGTGGTTCCCAAGTACCAGAACGGGGCTGACTGGGGAAGTCCCTTTGATGATACACAGGGAAAGGTTGTTTTAGAGGAAGCAGAGTATCAGGAAATGGTTGATGCTTTAGGAGCAAAGATTAAAGAGCTGATGAATTATTAATTATAGGGAGGAAGAGAGAACATGAAGAAATTATTAGCAATTGCACTGGCAGCAGCAATGACAGCAAGCCTTACCGCCTGCGGAGAAGATGCAAAGATTACCACAGCAGCACCAAAGGAAGAGACAACAGCCGGAGAGGAAGCCGCAGCAGACGCAGGAGAGAAAAAGACAGGATCTGAGATGACCTGGAAGCTGGCGACAGATGCAGCAAGAGATTATCCTACTACAAAAGCACTGATTCGGTTTGCAGATGAGATGTATGAGAGAAGTGAGGGACGTATTGCAGTTGATATTTACGAATCCTCTATTCTGGGAGATGAGATTTCCTATATGGAGCAGTTGCAGACAGGTACCGTAGATGTAGCAAAGCTGTCCATCGGAACCTTAAGCGGCTTGTATGATGAAACCCAGGTATTCCTGCTTCCATTCCTGTTCAAGAATAACACAGAGATGTGGAAGGTGCTGGAGGGAGAAACCGGAGAGTACGTATTAAATGGCTTAAATGATTACAGTATTCAGGGTATTGGATTTACAGACTGTGGAAGCCGCTGCTTCTATACCACTGAAGAAATTAAAACCATTGAAGATTTTAAAGGAAAGGCCATTCGTGTACAGAACAACCAGTTGATGAACTCCATGATTGACTGCCTGGGTGCAAATCCGGTAAATGTAGCTGCCAATGAGGTATACAGCGCACTGCAGACCGGTGTATGTAAGGGCGGAGAAAATAATCCAAATATCATTTTATCCGACAGCTTATATGAGGTAGCTCCATATGTGTTGCTGGATAATCATACAACTACCATGGACGTAATCTGCATGAACCTGGATCTGTGGAATTCCTTAAGCGAAGAGGATCAGACCATTGTAAGAGAAGCAATGGCAGCTGCAACAGAGTATGACAGGGAGATTTGGGACGCTTCTGTAGAAGAGGCTTTGAAGAAGCTGGAGGAAGGCGGAGCAACCGTTGTTCAGCCGGATGATGCAGTTCTCGATTCTTTTAGAGCAGCTATGGATCCGATCTATGAGGAATACGCTGGCAAATATGAAACTCTGTTAAACATGATAAATGAAGATCTGAAGTGATTCTTACCATTAAAAATAGGGGATTGAAGATGAAAGAGAAAATAGGGAGCGTGATCTCAGCAGTATTTTCCCTGGTAGAGATCATTTGCCGTATCGTTTTGATTTTCATGGTGTGTACCGTAACTGCCCAGGTTATTTTCCGGGCATTGGGAAGCAACATCAAATGGTGTGAAGAGGTAATGCTGATCCTTTTGGATACAATGATGTTCCTTTTGCTTCCTATTGGTGTGAAGGATGACCTTCATATTCGTATTGAGGCATTTGCAAAATATTTTCCCAGAAAATTCAAGGTATTTTTAGTGTATTTCAGTAATGTGGTGCTTACGATTGTATCTTTATGTATGATACGCTATGGATTTTATTTGGTAGAAAAAACAAACTCAAAATTCACAATTACGGGACTTCCAAGAAAGTATTTATACATGATTACCGTTATCAGCGGTGTTTTATGTCTGGTTATGACCATTGCAAAGTTTTTTGGGATGTTTCCTACAAAGTCAACAGAGGATTTCTTAAATCCGCCAGTCACAGATGAAAGCTTATCATAGGGAAAGGGGGGCTTTACAAGATGGATTCAAATACAATTGCTATGATTATTCTTTTTACAACGTTTATGATCTTTATGATTATGCGTGTACCTGTAACCTTCAGTATGCTGGGAGCCTGTGTTATTACTGCCCTTTACCTTGGACCTAAATATGTATCTACAATTTTCCTGCGTCTGGGTGATGGCGTACAGTCCTTCTCATTCCTGGCAATTCCGTTCTTTATCTTTGCCGGAGATATTATGTCGGCAGGAGGTATTTCCGATCATCTGGTAGAGGTGGCAAATGTAATGGTAGGCCGTTTCAGAGGCGGACTTGCCTATGTAAACGTAATTGCGTCTACATTTTTTGGCGGTATATCTGGTTCGCCTACAGCGGATGTATCCTCTTTGGGCCCCATTGAGATTGGCATGATGACAAGAAGCGGTTATGACAGAGATTTCTCTGTTGCAACCACGGCTGCAACGGCTACTCAGGCTCTGATTATTCCTCCCAGCCATAATATGATTATCTATGGCATGGCGGCAGGAGGACTTTCAACAGGCAGGCTGTTTCTTGCCGGTATCGGACCGGGTCTGGTGCTCTGCGGGGCAATGTGTCTTCTGGTTGCAAGAACAACAGTTAAGCGAGGCTATCCCAGAGGGCCAAAGTATACCTTCCGTGAAGCTCTTAAGATCATGCGGGACGGTTTCCTTGGCGTAATGACAATCGTTATTATTATGCTGGGTGTATGTACAGGTATTTTTACTACAACAGAAAGTGCGGCAATTGCCTGTGTTTATGCACTGATTATTACATTATTTGTGTATAAGAGTATTAAAATTAAGGATATCTGGGGAATTGCAAAGAAATCTCTTGCAACACTGGCTATGATTTTGAGTATCATTGCTGCGGCGAATGCATTCTGCTATCTTATGAGCCTTATGCAGGTGCCTGCAAAGATTACCCAGCTTCTGCTGACTATTTCCGATAACCGCTATGTGGTATTGATTCTGATTAATATCCTGCTGCTGGTTCTAGGCTGTTTCATGGACGTAGCACCGCTGATCCTGATTATGACTCCTATCCTGCTTCCGGTAGTAGAAGCACTGGGTATGGATCCGGTTCAGTTTGGTATTGTAGTAATGATGAATCTGGCAATCGGTTCTCTGACACCGCCGGTAGGAACCACTCTGTTTGCAAGCTGTGCAGTTGGAGGAATATCGGTAGAAAAGGTAACGAAGTCACTGCTTCCGTACTATGCAGTAATGGTTGTAGCCTTAATCCTCGTTACCTATGTTCCCGCATTCTCCATGACCCTGCCTAACTTACTGATGCATTAATCCTGTCCGAAAAGGAGGAGCTATGATTAGACAATGGAATGAAGAATCCTTAGACCATCGAAATACTCTTTTATATGCAATGGGCATATCGGAAGAGGATGCCAAACGTCCGGTGATTGGGCTGATCAATTCGTGGAATGAGATGAATCCGGGTCATTTCCCTTTTGATAAAAGCGTCATCCAGGAAATGAAGGAGGAGATTTATAAAGCAGGAGGACTCGCTCTTGAATTGCCTGTAAGCGGAGTTTGCGATGGTATTTGTTCCAATACGCCAGGAGACCGCTATACTCTTCCGGCAAGAGACCTGGTATCCAGCGAGGTTGAGACAGTTGCAGAGCTGAATATGCTGGAGGGTATGGTTCTAATGGCCACCTGTGACAAGGTAGTGCCAGGTATGCTGATGGGAGCCCTCAGGGTGAATATTCCTACGGTTATGTTTACCGGCGGATATATGGCTGCCGGAAGATACAAGGAGCATATGCTTACTTTAACACATACCAAACAGGCATATGCAGCCTATGTAGAAGGAAAGATTACAAAAGAGGAGTATAAAAATGTAGTGCGTCATGCCTGTCCTACTCCGGGCGCCTGCCCCTTTATGGGAACAGCCAATACCATGTGTGCTATGGCAGAGATTTTGGGATTTTCGCCCCATGGAAATGCCAGCGTGAGAAGCCAGAGCGAAGAATGGCGTCACATGGCAAGAGAGGCTGCAAAGCAGCTCATGGATGCGGTAAAGGCAGAAAAAATCCCCTCTGACTTTATTACAGAGGAGAGCTTTAAAAATACGGTCAGATATATGATGGCAACCGGAGGCTCTACAAACAGCCTTCTCCATATTCCGGCTCTGGCCCGTCAGGCAGGAATTGAGATAACGCCGGAAACCTTTGACCAGATCAGCCGGGAAATACCTTTAATCAGTACCATTTACCCCAATCATCCTACTTATACAATGGAGGAATTTGACCGTGCAGGCGGGCTGGGAGCTGTAGTTAAGGAGCTTTTAAAGACAGAAAAGTTTGATGGAAGTTCAGATGGAATGTTTGGGACGATTGCACAGAAGGCAGAGCTTTCAGATAACCATGATACAGAGGTTATCCATAGGGTAGATGATCCGATCAGCCATCAGGGCGGCCTGGCAGTACTTCATGGAAATATTGGTACAGACAGTGCGATTGTCAAATTCAGTGCAGTGGCAGACAGCGCAGTTTCCTTTGAAGGGACAGCCAGATGTTATGACTCTCAGGATGAAGCATGGCAGGCAGCTCTTAAAGATGAGATAAAGGCCGGAGAGGTGGTAATTATCCGCTATGAAGGGCCAAAAGGAAGCCCTGGAATGCCTCATATGGAAACATTTATGGCTGCTATTCTGGGAAAAGGGCTTGGAGAAAAGGTGGCTCTGGTATCAGATGGAAGATTTTCCGGAGCAACAGGAGGTCTGGCAATTGGACATGTGAGTCCGGAGGCCTATGAAGGAGGAAACATTGCTTTTATCAGGAACGGCGACCGGATTCACATTGATATTCCATCCAGAACACTTACTGCAGATATCAGTGAGGAAGAATTAGAAGAGAGAAAAAAGGGCTGGAAGCCCATAGAAAAGGCAGCAGGCGGCTGGCTGAAAAACTATAAGAAAAATTGTACCTCCGCTCACAGAGGGGCTACAATTTACTGGGATTAACAGAGAAGGTAAAAGATCCTCTGCTGCATTCAATCAGTGCGGCAGGGGCTTTTTTTGAGGAAAGGAGAGAAGCGGATGGAGATTCAAACAGAGAGAGTCCGTCACGTAGTAGCAGGTTCGGGAGCAGCAGGGTTTCAGACAGCAATCCGGCTTTTTGAGGGAGGAGAACGGGATGTGGTATTGATTACAGAGAATCGGAAAGCAGGTACTTCCCGGAATACAGGCTCCGATAAACAGACGTACTATAAAATTTCTCTTGCAGGGGATCAGATGGATTCAGTGGCAAACATGGCTCAGGATCTTTTTGAAGGCGGATGTGTGGATGGGGATACAGCTCTCTGTGAGGCTGCTTTATCTGCCAGAGGTTTTTATTCTCTGGTAGAGATGGGGGTGCCATTTCCGGAGAGTCTTTTCGGTGAGAGTGCGGGGTATAAAACAGACCATGATTTCGGAAGGAGAGGAACCAGCGCAGGCCCCTATACCTCACGGCTGATGACAGAACGGCTTGAGGAAAAGGCGGACAGGCTGGGAATTGTCATATATGATCATTTGCAGATCATACGCCTTTTAGTAAAAAATGAAAAAATATATGGCTTTTTATGCCTGGATACGGAGACAGATGAATACCGTCTGATTTGGTGTGAAAACGGTATTTTGGCTACGGGGGGACCGGGAAGGCTGTATTTTGACAGTGTATATCCGGAATCACAGTCAGGTGCAAATGGACTGGCTCTGGAAGCAGGAGTAAAGGGGAAAAATCTGACAGAATGGCAGTATGGGATTGCATCCAGATATCCCCGTTGGAATGTAAGCGGCACTTATATGCAGGTACTCCCTGTAGTTATGTCTGCTGCAGAAGATGGTACTGATGAAAGGGAATTTCTGCTTCCATTTTTTTCCACACGAGAAGACATGATGTCAGCTATATTTTTAAAGGGATATCAGTGGCCTTTTGATACGGACAGGATTTGGAATGGATCTTCTGTTATTGATCTTCTGGTATATCAGGAAACGGTTCTTTTTGGAAGGCGGGTATATCTGGATTTCAGAAGAAATACAGGGAATGAAGAAATCTGCTTCCAGAAGCTTTCAAAGGAAGCGTATGATTATCTGAAGCAGGCAGGGGCGGACAAAGGAACCCCATTTGAACGGTTGAAAATCATGAATCCTCAGGCAGCAGAATTTTATAAAGAGCATGGAATTGATCTAAAAGAGCAGCCTTTGGAGATTGCAGTTTGTGCCCAGCATAATAATGGCGGCTTGTCAGTAGACTGTTGGTGGGAAACCGACGTGAGGAATCTTTTTGCGGTAGGAGAGGCCAGTGGAACTCATGGTATAAAAAGACCAGGAGGAAGCGCTTTAAATGCAGGCCAGACAGGTGCTTTGAGAGCTTCACAGAGAATCCTGCAAAGATGCCGGCAAACATACGAAAAATCTGACAAATGGGAGAGAGAGACTGAAACAGAAAAGGAGTTGTTAAGGGAAGCAGAAATGTTTTTGGAGACAATGGAGCATAGCAGTGGAGAAGAATCTCTGGAGGAGGCATGGATTCACGCACAAAAGGAGATGAGTGCTTCCGGAGGCATGATCCGTAGCCGGGACAGTCTTCTGAAGCGGTATAAGGAAATTGAAGAGGAGCTTAAACAGTTTCCGAAGGGACTAAAAATTATCTTAAAGAGCCAGCGTAGCCTTCTGTTCCATTACAGGGAGCTTTTGCTGGCGCAAAGGGCTTATACGTATGCTATGCTGGATTATATGGAGCATGGAGGAAAGAGCAGAGGATCTGCCCTGTATACAGATCAGGAGGGCAGAAAGCCCTTAGAGCAGCTTCCTGAGCTGTTTCGATGCAGGTTGGATCAGGGAGAACATTCCGGAATGATACAGGAGGTGTGCATGGATCACAGGGAATGTAATGCCTGGTGGAGACCTGTAAGAGAGATTCCAAAGACAGACCTATTCTTTGAGAATGTATGGAGAGAATTTCGTCTGAGGAATCATTTAATAAAAAAATGAACCTATACCACCTCATTCCCCTCTATATAACAGGTGCACCCAAAAAGACAACAAAATGATTCAACAAGAAACAAGGAGGAACGGCCATGGATGAGCAGTGGGCCAAAAGCCTGGCATGCAGGGTTGCGGCGGGAGACCGGGAGGCATTTGACGAGTTGATGAGACATTTTTATCCGGGCCTTCTGCGGGCAGCGTATCTGATCGCAGGAAACAGGGCAGACAGTGAGGACATTGTTTAGGAGACATTTACTGCCTGCTGGATCAACCGGATGCGGATCCGGGATCCGGAGCATATAGGGAAATGGCTTTATCGAACCATGACCAGAGAAGCATGGCGGGTGGGAAGAAGGAATAGGAGAGAACAGCCTGTAGAGGAGGTGCTTTCTGAGGATACCTCCGGAAATGGATCTGTGCTGGATGATGTAGTAAATGCTTCCGGAAGGCAGGAACTGTTTGCAGCTATAGCAGCTCTTCCGGTCAAACAGCGTACTGTTTTAGTGTTGTATTATTATAATGGAATGTCCACACGGGAGATTGCAGCAGTGGCGGGCTGTTTGGAAGGAACTGTAAAATCCCGGCTGTTTACAGCCAGAAAGAATCTGAAGACAGCGCTTACAAAGGAGCGCGCCATGGGAAGGGAGGCACTTTTATGAAGCAGCTGACAGGCAGAGAAGATGAAAAAATGGATTCGTTTCTCCGGAATGCATTGAAGGAACAGGCAGAGACGCTGGCGATCGGGCCAGAGCAGACAGAACGGATGTGCAGAGGCGTTTATCAGAGAATAGAGGAGGAAGGTTCAATGAGAAAAACATGGAATATAAGGAAAACAGTCGTTGTGGCAGCAGCAGTATGTTTGGTTGGAGCAATGACCGCAGTGGCGGCAGGGCAGGTAAAAACGGCCATATCCTCCTCCAGCCATGCGGAGGATTTCACGGAATACAGCCAGCTGGCAGAAAAGGAAGAGCAGCTGGGGCTTAAAACAAAGGCGCCAGAGGCATTTTCAAACGGATACCGCTTTGCATATGGTACTCCTGTTTACAGCAGGGGAGAGGATGAGCAGGGAAATGTGGTAAAGGAGCAGCAGGATCTGTCTCTGATGTATTCAAAGGAAAACATGGCGGATCTGAGCCTGAATATCGAACACGGCAATTTATTTGATGAATCCGATGCTCCCGACCAGACCGCCGTGCATGAGGGGATTACCTTAAAGTACAGCCAGGATCATTACCGTATGGTTCCCTCGGATTATGAGCCAAGCGCAGAAGAGAAGGTCCAGGAGGCAGCCGGGGAGCTGGTTATTTCATACGGTACAGACCGGGTGATCGACCAGACAGCCCAGACGCTTACCTGGGAGGACAACGGACAGTTTTATACTCTTCTGGGCTTTGATGTGGAAATGACGCCGGAGGAATTTTACCAGATGGCAGGAGAGATCATAGACGCAGAATGATCTATGAAGCTTTGCAGGCCTCTACAAAAAGCCGGAACAGCCCCATGGCCGCCGGGTCATTCTGCCAGAGATATTCCGGATGCCACTGTACCCCAAGAAAAAAGGGGTAATCCGGCTTTTCTACAGCCTCGATGACTCCATCCGGAGCCCAGCCTACAGGTATAAGGCCCGGAGCAGCATCCTTAATGGCCTGATGATGCTGGCTGTTGACAGAAATACGCTCCAGGCCGCCGGAAGCCTTTGACAAAAGGCTTCCCTTTTTTATATCCACATGATGAGATGGCACGGTATAGTAAAAGGGCTGCTTGTGGGCCAGAGGAAAGGTCCGCTCCATCTGGCTTGGGATATCCTGGTAAATGGTTCCGCCAAGAGCCACATTTAAAAGCTGTATGCCCCGGCAGATACCTAAAATGGGCTTTTTCAGCTCCATGGCAGCTTTAAGGAGGCGGATTTCCATGGAATCTCTGACAGGAGATACATTCCCGCAGGCAGAATGTGTTTCATCCCCAAATAAAAAGGGATGAAGATCCGGGCCGCCAGAAAAGAGAAAGCCGTCACACATGGCGGCCAGCTGGCGCCAGTCCTCGTCGGTGCCCTCCAGAGGAAGAAGGATCGTCAGACCGCCGGCTGCCCGGATTGCTCTGGGATAGGTGGGTCGGAGGCTGGTGTCGTCATTTTCTGTATTGTGTGAAGGTGTGATACCGATGATGGGTTTTACAGGTGTCATAAGAATCCTCCTTAACAAAAAAAGACCACTGCGCGTCTGCCTTTTGGCATATGCAGTGGTCTTTTATGTAGCTGAATTAAGCCTCGATAGCGCCTGTTGGGCAAGCAGCTGCACAAGTTCCGCAGTCGATGCAAGCGTCAGCGTCGATAACGTACTTGCCGTCTCCCTCAGAGATTGCATTTACTGGACATTCGCCAGCACAGGTTCCGCAGCTTACGCAAGCGTCAGTAATTACGTGTGCCATAATGAAAGTACCTCCTTTATTTAATGTATACATTGTTCTTATATTCTATACTAAAACTCTTAATTATTCAAGAGGAAAATGCTGCCGGAAAGGCAGGGGATTGTACAAATTTGAAAGCAATCCCCTATAGTCCCCGGCTTTCCCTCATTCCTTTCAGGATGATCTGGCGGGCTTTTGCAGCTGCTTCTTTTGAAAGAGGAGCAGTATGTTCAAGGGGATAGGGGATTCCCAGATTTTTGTATTTCACCTTTCCCATATCGTGATAGGGCAGTACGTCCAGAGCCTTAATATTGGAACGCATTCCCAGATATTGGCCAAGCCTTAGAAGATATTCCTCCTGGTCAGTGATTCCCGGAACCACTACATGGCGGATCCATACAGGGATTTTCTTTTCCTCAAGATAAGATTCAAAGGCCATCACCGGCTGCTGGGGCTGGCTGCAGAGCTTTTCATGCTCCGTCGGGTCAATGTGCTTGATATCTAAAAGCACCAGATCGGTTACAGCCATCAGGCGGTCAAACTGCTCCAGGACAGCCGGATTTTCCGGATGGAAGGTGATGCCGGAGGTGTCCAGACAGGTGTGGATGCCCCTTTTTTTTGCCTCTGTAAAAAGCTCTGTTACAAAGCGGATCTGCATCAGGGGTTCCCCGCCGCTGACTGTGATTCCGCCTTTGGTATAGAAATGCTTCATTTTATCATACTGGGCTAAAAGCTCCTCCACTGAGGTGAGAGTGCCGCCCTTTGGATCCCAGGTATCGGGATTATGGCAGTAAAGGCAGCGCATGGGACATCCGCTTAAAAATACTACCATGCGGATTCCCGGCCCGTCTACCGTACCGCAGCTTTCAATGGAATGTACCCGTCCTGACATAATGAAAACCTCCGTTTCTTAAAAGCCGCAGGCAGATGCCGGAATGCATCTGCCTGTTCGGTCATCATATGATTAAATAGCGTCGTGGAAGGTTCTGGAAATAACCTCGTCCTGCTGTGCCTTTGTGAGCTTGTTGAAGTTTACGGCATAGCCGGAAACGCGCACAGTGAGCTGAGGATATTTTTCAGGATGAGCCTGAGCGTCCAGAAGAGTCTCTTTGGAAAATACATTTACATTTAAGTGATGTCCTCCCTCAGCGGCATATCCGTCTAACAGGGATACCAGGTTGTCGATCTGTGCCTCGCTTGCTTTTACCATAGTGATTGTCCTCGCTTTCTTAAAAATAAAGTTGGTTAAATGCTGCTTAAGCTTCCTCGCTGTCTGCTTCCGTGTCCAGACCCTCAAAAAGGTTTCCGCCCACTTCACAGCCGGCGCAGCCGTTTAATTCTACTTCCAGGTCGCCCATGAAGACCTGATCGTCCTTTCCAAGTGCTCCCGGAATAATGGAGAATGTGTTGGAAATACCGTCCTGCGCATCACGGAATGGAAGCTTCGCTACAGATGCCAGGGAAGCAACTGCGCCGTGGCTGTCTCTGTGGTGCATAGGGTTGGCGCCTGGTGCAAAGGGCTGTCCGGCCTTTCTTCCGTCAGGAGTAGAGCCGGTATTCTTTCCATAAACTACATTGGAGGTAATGGTTAAAATGGAAGTGGTAGGGATACCGCCTCTGTAGGTGTGATTTCCCTTGATATAGCTCATAAAGGTGTGTACAAGGTCAGAAGCAATCTGATCCACCCGGTCATCATTATTTCCATATTTCGGGAAATCTCCCTCTACAATGTAATCGGTTACAATGCCCTTTTCGTTGCGGACGGTCTTTACCTTTGCATACTTGATGGCAGATAAGGAGTCAGCCACAACGGACAGGCCGGCAATACCGGTTGCAAACCAGCGTGTTACCTTCTTGTCATGAAGAGCCATCTGCAGGCGTTCATAGCAGTAGCGGTCATGGTTGTAGTGGATGATGTTTAAGGCATTTACATAAACGCCTGCCAGCCATTTCATCATATCCTTATACTTGTCCATTACCTCATCATAATCCAGGTATTCGCTGGTAACGGGGCGGTACTTAGGTCCGATCTGCTTGCCGGAGATCTCGTCTACGCCGCCGTTGATGGCATAGAGCAGACACTTTGCCAGGTTGGCTCTTGCGCCGAAGAACTGCATTTCCTTGCCCACGCGCATACTGGAAACACAGCAGGCGATTGCATAGTCGTCGCCGTGGGTTACGCGCATGAGGTCATCATTTTCGTACTGAATAGAAGAAGACTCAATGGAGGTTTTTGCGCAGAAGCGCTTAAATGCCTCAGGCAGCCTTGTGGACCACAGTACGGTCAGATTTGGCTCAGGCGCAGTACCCAGGTTCTTTAAGGTGTGCAGGTAGCGGAAGGACATCTTTGTTACCAGAGGACGTCCGTCCAGGCCGATGCCGCCGATGGACTCAGTTACCCAGGTAGGATCGCCGGAGAACAGTTCATTGTACTCAGGAGTACGGGCGAATTTCACCAGACGCAGCTTCATGATAAAGTGGTCTACAAACTCCTGGATTTCCTGCTCGGTGTACGTTCCTGCCTTTAAGTCGCGCTCGGCATAGATATCTAAGAAGGTTGAGGTGCGTCCCAGGGACATAGCTGCGCCGTTCTGCTCCTTTACGGCTGCCAGATAGCCGAAGTACAGCCACTGGATGGCTTCCTTTACATCCTTTGCAGGCTTTGAAATATCAAAGCCGTAGATGCGTCCCAGCTCCTTTAATTCCTCAAGTGCACGGATCTGCTCGGAAAGCTCCTCCCGCTCACGGATTACATCAGAGTACATAATGGTTCTGGTAGAATCCTTTTCCTCTTTCTTCTCTTCGATCAGAGCATCTACACCGTAAAGCGCTACACGGCGGTAATCGCCGATAATGCGTCCACGTCCGTAGGCATCCGGAAGACCGGTGATGATGTGGCTGGAACGGCAGGCTCTCATCTCCGGGGTGTAGGCGTCAAATACGCCCGCATTGTGGGTTTTTCTGTGCTTTGTGAAAAACTCTACGATTTCAGGGTCTACCTCATAGCCGTTGTCCTGGCAGGCCTTTACTGCCATGCGGATACCGCCGTAAGGCTGCAGCGCCCGCTTAAAGGGTTTGTCTGTCTGGAAGCCCACAATGGTTTCTTTATCTTTATCCAGGTATCCGGGGCCATGAGACGTAATGGTGGAAATGATCTTGGTATCCATATCCAGTACGCCGCCGGCCTCACGCTCTTTGGCAGAGAGCTCCATTACCTGATTCCAGAGAGCCTCTGTATTTTTTGTAGGCCCTTCAAGGAAGGCGTCATCGCCGTCGTAGGGGGTGTAGTTTTTCTGGATGAAGTCGCGGACATTGATTTCATGCTGCCATACACCTGGTGTAAATGTGTTCCATTCTGTTCTCATGGACGTTTCCTCCTGTAAAATGTGATTTGGGGATACTTTTTGGGGTATCTCTTTGAATAAAGTTAGTCTACTATAATTTCATGAAAAAATCTGTTGCAAATGCAACAAATCAATAAAATTGTATACTGTATCCCAAAAAATACATAACTTTAGACAAACAATACTATACCAGAAAAATTGAAAAATGATACAGGAAAATACAGGGCTTGCCAAAAAAAACAAAATGTATTATGCTGATAAAAGCGAATAAAAATGCGCAGAATACTTTTAATATGAAAGTATTACAGATAATAAGGAGGAAAATACAGATGAAGATTGAAAAGACAATGCTCATCGGCGAGCTGATCCAGATGCATGAGCTGATCCCTCAGATGCTGATGGGCGCTGGCATGCACTGCTTAGGCTGCCCGGCTTCTCAGGCTGAGTCTCTGGAAGAGGCCTGCATGGTACATGGGATTGACTGCGATACCCTGGTATCTCAGATGAATGAGATTCTTGCTGATAAGTAAGACAGGTCTGCATATGCAGAGACAGGATAGGGCTGCTTTAAGATGCTTTTGGGGCATTTAAGGCAGTCTTATTTTTACGATAGGAGGTATTTGGAGAAATGGGGCGTTTTAAACCCTTTGCAGCCTGTGTGTTTCCGGCCGTATTTGCCTTTGCGCTCTCCGGGATCTATGCGATCGTAGACGGATTTTTCGTAGGACGCAGCATTGGAGATACGGGACTTTCGGCCATCAATATTGCATATCCGGTCACTGCCCTGATCCAGGCAGCGGGTACAGGGACCGGTATGGGAGGAGCAGTTATGTATTCCGTTCGTCTGGCAGAAAAGAGGGACAGCGAGGCGGAGAATTTTATGAAGGGCGTCTTTTTTTATCTTGCCCTTACAGGCATTCTGCTTACAGTCATTTTATTTCCCTTAACAGACCCTCTGCTGTCCCTTATGGGAGCAGATGGAGAGCTGATGAAGCCCGGACGGGAATATCTGTCCGTTATTGTTCTGGGTTCTGTTTTTCAGGTCTTTGGAACCGGCGTTGTACCGCTGATCCGCAATCAGGGAAAATCGGTACAGGCCATGTACTGTATGATCGGCGGTTTTGTGACTAATATTTTTTTAGATTATCTCTTTGTCTGGGTTTTACGGCTTGGAATGGCGGGAGCGGCCTGGGCCTCTGTGGCAGGACAGGCCGTCACCATGGCAGGCGGCCTTTTGTGTATGAGAGGGCAGAAAATCCCGGTGGGGATCCCGCGCCAGGCGCTTTCCGTTTTTTTCAGCATTTGGCGGATCGGGCTGGCTCCCTTTGGAATTACCATGTGCCCGATGATTTCGCTGCTCCTTATGAACCGGGCGTCCCTTCAGTACGGAGGTTCTGAAGGTGTGGCCTGCTATGCCTGTATTGCCTATGTGATCACAATTATGTATCTGATCCTTCAGGGGGTGGGGGATGGGAGTCAGCCTCTGATGAGCCGCTTTTACGGCGAGGATAATAAAAAAGAGGTCCGCATTACGCGGACCATGGCGTATGCAGCCGCCGCCGTCATGGGAGTGGCGCTGGCAGTGCTTTTGTATTGGTGCAGAAACGGGATCGGAGTTCTGTTTGGAGCATCCGAAATCGTATCTCTGGCAGTTGGAACGGATCTGTATATATTTCTGGCGGCGGTGCCGTTTCTGGCCTTTCTGCGAGTTACAACTGCCGGCTTTTACGCCACAGAACAGACCCGATTTTCCTATATGATCGTTTATGGAGAACCCATATTTTTAGCCCTTCTGCTTCCTGCGCTCCCGGCCTGGATGGGATTAAAGGGCGTCTGGTGGAGCCAGACCGGAGCCCAGATCCTTACGGCCCTTATGGGCTGGGGGCTTAAGCTCTGGTCAGACCGGGTGCATGGATACACTGCAGATGCGGTTTAATCCAGATCCTTTGGCAGCAACAGATTCAGTGTCACTGCAGTAAGGGTAGCGATTACTACGGGAGAGGTTCCGAAAATGGTTTTCGCCCATTCCGGGAACTGTGCGAAGCAGTCTGCTACCTGGATTACGCCGATGCCCAGGGCAACGGATAAGCCTACAACGGCTGTATTTCTGGTATTAAGTCCTTCTTTTACCACAAGCTTGATGCCGGTCATGGCGATCATGGCAAATACGGATACGGTAGCGCCGCCCAGTACGCAGGAGGGAACAGTAGTCAGCAGGGCAGAAAACTTGGGAATCAGTCCTGCCAGCACGATTATCACTGCAGCCAGTCCCAGAACCACGCGGTTTACGACCTTTGTCATGATGACAATACCTACGTTCTGGCTGAAGGTTGCAGTAGGAAGCCCGCCGAAGAGGGAGTCGATGATACTGATGATACCGTTTCCGATGATGCCTCCGGACATTTCTTCAGATTGAACCGGACGGTTTAATCCGCCGCCTGCGGTTGAAGTAAAGTCGCCCATGATTTCCAGAGAGCCCACCACAAACATGATCGCCATGGAAATGATGGCTGTAATGTCAAATTTCATTCCGAAGTATAAGGGTGGGGTGAAGTGGAACCAGCTGGCCTCGCCTATGCTTTCAAAGGAAATCATTCCCAGCGCAAGTGCTGCCAGATAGCCGCAGACAATGCCGATGAGGATAGAGGCCATCTTGCAGATTCCTTTTGTAAAATAGTTAAAAAAGGTTACAATTACCAGTGTAAAGATTGCCAGAGCCCAGTTTTTTACGCTTCCGAAATCCGGCGCTCCGGAGCCTACCGCCATATAGGTAATGGCGGTAGGGTACAGGGAAAATCTGATGGTAAATACCACTGTTCCCGTTACCAGAGGAGTGAAAATTTTACTTAGCTTATTATAAAATAATCCTACAAGGATTGCCACAAAGCCGCCTGCCAGCTGTGCTCCCAATATGGTGGGCATTCCGAACTGTGCTCCCAGGGCAATCAGCAGGGGCACATGGGCAAAGCTGGCGCCCATGATAACGGGAAGCCCTGAGCCGCAGAGCCGGAAGGGTGGAAAGAGCTATATGAGTGTGGCAAGCCCGGAGATCAGCAGAGAGGCCTGAATTAAGCGGACCTGATCGGATGCGCTTAATCCGGTGACTCCGGAAAGAATAATGGCCGGTGTAACGCAGCCCACAATCATGGCGACTACATGCTGGGCGGCCAGAGGAAGGGCCTCTGAAAACCGCGGGATGCCGTTTACTTCTGTTACTTTAGCGTATTGCTTCTGACTCATTTTACCTTTTCCTTTCTGTGGACTGTGGCCTTATGGCTGATTGAGATAGTCAGTCACAAGAGCATTTGCCTCCTCTGTAACTTTCTCTTCATCAATTCCGGTGAGCTTTCCTTCTTTCACCACAACATTTCCATTTACAACCGTATAATCCACGCTGCTCTTTAAACCAACGGTGCAGAGCATGGAGGTTACGTCAAACTGAGCGCCCACCAGCTCCAGCCGGTTTAAGTCAACAAGGAAGAAGTCGGCAGCCATACCGGGAGCAATCCGTCCCAACTTTTCACGGCCTAAAAGGCTGGCGCTGCCTGCAGTTGCCATTTTTAAGATATCATATCCGCCGGGGGCCTGATTGCTGCTGTTTAAGCGGTGGAGAAGGTAGGCCACGCGCATTTCCTCCAGCAGGTTGGAGCCGTCATTGCTGGCGGAGCCGTCTACCGCAAGGCCTACGGGAACACCCAGTTCAAGCATCTGAGGAATCTTCGCAATGCCTGAGGACAGCTTCATGTTTGAAATCGGACAGTGGGCAACTCCGGTTTTGGTTCGGGTCAGATATTTAAGCTCTTCATCAGTAAAATGAATTCCGTGAGCATACCATACGTCATCCCCTGTCCAGCCCAGGCTTTCCATATATTCCAGAGGGCGCATATGAAAATGGCTTAAGGTGAAATTTTCCTCATCCTTCGTCTCTGCCAGATGGGTGTGGAGGCGTACCTTCAGCCTGCGGGCCAGCTTTGCAGATTCGCGCAGCAGCTCTCCGGATACGCTGAAGGGAGAACAGGGAGCCAGAGCTACCTGATGCATGGCATAAGGGTCCGGGTCATGGAACTTCTTTACGGCCTCTTCGCAGTCGGAGAGGATTTCATCCACGGTCTGAACCACGCTGTCAGGAGGAAGCCCTCCATCCTTTACGCTTAAATCCATGCTTCCTCTGGTGGCATGGAAACGGATGCCCAGGGCGTCGGCGGCTGCAAACTGGGCGTCCAGAATTCCCTTATTATGGCCCTTTGGGAATACATAGTGGTGATCCAGACAGGTAGTACAGCCATTTTTAAGCAGTTCGCCCATACCGGTAAGAGAACTGTAGTATGCTACGTTCTCGTTTACATTTTTCCATATTTCGTATAAAGTTTTCAGCCATGGAAACAGCTCCATGTTCTGTACCTGAGGTAAATTCCGACTGAATGTCTGATATAAATGATGGTGTGTATTGATTAAACCGGGATACATCACCATATGGGATGCGTCGATCACATCATCCGCTGTCATGTCCTCCTGCCCGATCCGGACAATGATTCCATCCTGTACCAACACATTTACGCCATTCAGTACGCGGTCATCTGTGTCACATGTTACAAGATGTTTTACATTTTTGATAAGCAGTGTTTTCATATCACTGACCTCCTTAAAATCATCTGTGCATCATTGACTATATGACTGGTATACTGCTGGCGGTAAAAGGGAAACCATAAACCCAGCTATGTTTTAGACAGCTATATAGATATGATCTTGTCAAAGAACGATGCTTCCACGACAGTCTGCCGTGTGTGTTATAATTATAACAATCAAAAATGGGAGATACAATGTCAATAAGTACAGAATAAACCTCAAAAAAATTGGTAATATCTAACAAAAATTGGTCAGAAAAAAGCAGCTCCCTGTGAGGAACTGCTCTTAACGTATGTTTGGCCTGCAAGGGCCTTCGGATCATAGGCTGTTATCGGATGAGCTGCAGCTTTTTAAGCGCATCCTCCCGGATGACGGTTTCATAATGTTCCTTAAAGTAGGCTTCACCTGCAGAATCTCCGGCCAGTTTTTTGCCATATTCTGCCAGTATGTTGCATATTCTTGAGAAACCGTGTTCATCTGAATCCCTGCGATCCAATACCAGATAATACTGGCGTGTTCCGGGCTTTTTATAAAGTGCATTGGCGACTGTGCAGATATCAGCGACAGCGGCTGCGGCTTCTGCTGCACGATCCAGATCCTCAAATAGAAAGATCCTCAGCGGTTTTCCAATCTGTTTTGTGGAAGCGGTTTCACTATCAGCAGGAACCTGAGGGCTGTCCGTCATATCAGCCATATGCTGGGAAAGAAGGCGTCCCAGATCACCGGCTCCCTCTAAAAATTCTCCGGCTGGGTCAGGCAGGATCTCTTCCTGTGTTTCTTCTGCAGCAGGAGAGAACCGGGCAAACCGTGTGTCAAGCTCTTCGGGATCCTCTATCTTAGTGATCACCAGCATAATGCTTTCAGAAGAAAGAGGAATGGCCTCTACCATCAGGGGAATATCCTCTGCTTCAAAACCTACTTCATTGGAAGCGCGCTGAATCATCTCGCGGAACAGCTTTTTTGCTTTTTCCGTACCGTAAGCCAGTTCGACAATATTGATATTACGGGCGCTCAAGTCAAAGCTGGTGAGCGTACACCGTATTTGATTTTCGTTGATTCGTTCTATCTTCATCGGATCACTTCCTGTTCTGTATATATTTAAAAATGGGTAAACTTCTACAACATAAATATACTACATAACAGGGGGAAATATCAACTGTTTTTCGGTGGTTATCCTCTCGACCATAGACAAGTTACAAAAAATAGAGTAACATTTCCACATGAGATGATATTGTAACGAAAGGAGGGGGAGACAGAGAAGGAGATACTGTTTGGTAAGTATGAATTGATCCAAAAAGCAGGCTCAGGACGTACAGGTACAGTCTGGAAGGCCCGCCATCTGGGGCTGAATGAGTACCGGGCGGTTAAATGTGTGCCCAAGTACAAGGTGGATCACGCTGCTTTCTGCGCGGAGGCCATGGTGCTGAAGAATCTCGATCATCCGGGGATTCCGCTGGTTTATGACTTGGAGGAGGATGCAGATTACTTTTATCTCATTGAAGAATATCTGGAAGGCTGTTCTCTATATGCCCTGATAAAAGATCAGGGTACACTTCAGGAAGATTTGGCAGTTCGGTATGGACTGCAGATCTGTTCTCTTGTTGAATATTTACATCATTCTTGCAATCAACCCATTTTACATTTAGATCTACAACCGAATAATCTGATCATCTGGAATGATACGGTGCGCCTCATTGACTTTGATCATGCGGCGGATCGGATCAGTGCCAATGCCGCCAGAGTACGATACGGCACAGAAGGCTGTGCAGCGCCTGAGCAATATACCTCAGACCATCCGTTAGATGAACGGACAGATATCTATGCCATTGGTGCGGTCCTTCGATTTATGGTAAAGGGAACCCTGAAGCCGGACGCTGAAAACGGACTCATGCTGCGGGAACCTTTGGAGGCGGTGATCAGAAAATGCATGGAACCGGATATGGAGCTGCGTTATCAGACTGCGGCGGAGACAGAAAAAGCTCTGGGACAGCTTTTGGCTGCAGAGCAGGCAAAGGGGTGTCTGAAAAGGGATCAGAGGAAAGCAGAAGAAAAGTCGATATCATCTCACAGGATCATCTTGACGGGGAACCGGCCCGGAGCAGGTGTGACCCATCTGGCCTTGGGGCTTTGCATTTATCTAAAAAGCCATGGAGTCCGCGTGCTGTATGAGGAAAGGAATCGTACAGGGGCTGTAAGGAATCTTGCAAAGGCTCTGGGGGGAGTTCGAAGCGGAAGGGACGGGATCCTGAATATGAAGGGGCTTGATATCATGCCCTGGTATGGTCCGGCGGCCTGTTTTGAGGAGCCGAAACGGGACTTTGATATTATACTAAAGGACTTTGGAACAGACTGGAGAAGCGCTGGAGAGGATTTAAAAAGAGAAGGCGGGGTCTGTCTTGGAATTGTCTGTCAGAGCCTGTGGGAGAGGGGATTGACAGACAGGATGGCAGAGGAGCTGATCGGACTGGAACCGGTGCTGCAGAAGCCATATCCCTTGATCCTGATAAAACGCGGGACAAAAAGGAGGGGAGAAAAGCCTGGGAGCCTGTATAGAAGGGCAGCTGTATTTGCCAGTCCATATTATGAAGATCCGTTTCATCCTGATTTGGTGGCGGCAGGTTTTTTTGAGGCTGTCTGGAAGGAAATTTCTCTTTTCCTGCCTGCCGGGAAAATGGAAGGGGGAAGGAGAAAATGCTGGGGAAAAAGTCGCCGGCAGTAAATACGCGCAGTCCAAGGATAACCGGTATCTGCGGGGCGGGAAGGTCTGTGGGAACCACTCATCTGGCAGTTTGGAGCGCTAATTATCTGGCAAGCTGCTGTCAGAAAAAGACAGCGGTGGTGGAGTGGAGTTCCCATAGTGATTTTGTCCACCTGTGTCTGGATGATAAAAATGGACAGACTGCCAGGGCTTTTCGGCTGTTGGAGGTAGATTATTACCCACAGGGAGAAAAGGAAGCTCTGGCATCCTGTATCCGATCCGGATATGAAGAGATACTGATCGATTTTGGCCCCGTGAGACAGGAAATACGCGCAGAATGGTTCCGGTGCCAGATACGGATTCTGACAGCATCCCTGTCAGAATGGAAGCTTGAAGCATTTTTGGAATTTCTTGCAGAGGAAGAAGAACTGGGAAAAGGATGGAATTGTATGGCTGCCTTTGGCAGTAAGGCCATAAGACATGAGATAGAAAAGCAGTTTCGGATTCCGATAGAGAAAATTCCGTTTTCAGAGGATGTATTTCAGGTAGATAAAACAGCCATGGCGTGGTTTGGAAAACGGTTTCCATGATTCGGCCTGTACAGAAGAAAACCGGTTTCCGTTGCAAAAGAGAATATCAGCAGTTGTTTTTTTCTTAAAGGGAGTATATGTCACGTTTTGCCTCCAGACTGTAAGAAAGGAACATCTGCAGGGAGGTTATATAATGTATGGTAAAGAATCTGGAGAAGTCAGGACACAGCAAATGAACTATCTGGATGGTCTCAGGCGATTCAGAGATAAGGGAGTTTCTGTTCTGGTAGATGGGATGGAATGTCTGGAAGAAGAATGGAGCCGCATTTTTGAAACGGGAGAGGACGGAGGTTTCTACATGGGGGATTTTATCTGCTCAGAACAGGGCAGCTTAAAGGAAATCCGTTTTGACCGAGTATACTTGACAGATTCCGGACAAACCAGAAGATAACAAAAGAGGCTGCAATAGCCTGTACATATTCAGATACCGACGGAAGCTGCTGCCGTATGGGACAAGAAGATACCGTCCCGGCCTGCAAGCAGGCAGCAGCTTACCGGCGGTATTTTTGCGTGCACATATTTTTTGCTCCTCTTTCCGGGGATTCTATGATAAAATAGAAACCAGATATACGGACGGGGCCTTTTGGGGCGCACAGACAGGATCGGAGGAAAAAATGAGGAGCAGAAGAAGAAAAAGACGCAGTTTCGGCCCGCTTCTTGCGGTGGTTTTTCTCCTTCTTCTGATTGCGGGAGCAGCGGCAGGCTTTGTGATCGGAAGACGGTATATGCCGGGAAAAGAGATGGCGGATAAGGCAGAGTTATTTCATATAAAGGGCAGTCAGGTGGCGATCCTTTTAAATAATGAGCTTCAGGAAGAAAAAGGAATTTATGAAGATGGACAGGTATATCTGCCCATAAGCTGGGTAAACGAATATGTGAATGAGCGGTTTTACTGGGATGAAACGGAAAAGCTGCTGGTATATGCGCTGCCGGAGGAAATTGTATACGCGGATGAGTCCGATATGGGAGAACAGGGGCCTCTTTTGAAGGTAAAAGAAGGGGAAGCATACCTGTCGTTGGGACTGATCATGAATTATTCAGATATCCGTCAACAATCCTTTGATACCAGCCAGATCAAACGTGTATTTATAGACACGGTATGGGGGACTGTAAAAACCGCTCAGGTCCGCAAAAAAAGTATCCTCAGGGTAAAGGGCGGAATCAAGAGCGACATCATTACAGAGCTTTCTGAAAAAAGTACGGTTCAAGTGCTGGAATCTATGGATAAATGGTCTAAAGTGAGAACGGAAGACGGTTATATCGGATATGTGCAGAACCGGCGTCTGGAAAAGGAACAGGAGATCACGCCTCAAGGTCGGTTTGAAGCGCCAGTTTATACAAGCATTTCCATGGATGAAAAGGTGCGTCTGGGATTCCATCAGGTTACCAGAAAGGAAGCAAACAGCACTCTTAAGGAATATGCACAGACGGCAGAGGGGATGAATGTGATTGTTCCCACCTGGTTTAATGTGATTGGAAATGATGGTACTTACACTTCTCTTGCCAGCAGGGATTATGTGGAACAGGCCCATGATATGGGGCTTAAGGTATGGGCTATGGTGGAAAATGTGAGCACTAAAGAGAGCGTGAAAGAGCTGGATACAAAGAAGCTTATGTCTGTGACCTCTAACCGCAGAAAACTCATTGAAAATCTGATGAAAGAGGCAGATACCTATGGGTTTGACGGTTTCAATCTGGACTTTGAAAGCCTGAAGGCAGAAGCCGGTCCCCATTATGTTCAGTTTATCCGGGAAATGTCTGTGGCCTGCAGAAAAAAAGGGCTGGTGCTTTCGGTGGATAACTATGTGCCATCAGCATATACCGTCTTTTATAACAGGAGAGAGCAGGGGATCGTAGCAGATTATGTGATCGTTATGGGGTATGATGAGCATTATGCCGGCGGCGAGGCAGGTCCCGTGGCATCCCTTCCCTATGTAGAAAAGGGCATTGCAGATACGCTGAAAGAAGTTCCGAAGGAAAAGGTGATCAACAGTGTTCCTTTTTATACAAGGATATGGACGGAAAAGGATGGAAAAACCACATCCAAGGCCTATGGGATCCGGGATGCAAAGAACTGGATTAAAGAAAACAATATAGAACTGGAATGGCAGGATGACCTGGGAGTATATTATGGGGAGAGCTCCAATGAAAACGGAGTACAGTCCGTCTGGATGGAGGAGGAGAAGTCGCTGGGGCTTAAGGTCGATCTGATCAATGAATATGATCTGGCGGGAGCAGCCTGCTGGAAGCTTGGCTTTGAGGATCGCTCCATCTGGGAAATCGTGTCTCAGGTAAAATAGAAACAGTCAATAGTTAAGGCTGTATGACGAGGGGGAAATGTTATGAAGGGAAAGAGATGGATCGCCGTGGCTCTTGTGTGTCTGGCTGGTGTGGGAATCGGGGGATGCAGTATATTTACAGGGGCGCCGGGAGATGTCAGGGAGGAAAGTGAAACTATGGGAGAGGATGGATTAGTGGTCCCGTCTGCTTCCTCACAGGAAACGGAGGAAAGCAGTCAGACAAAGCCCACAAAAACGGAGCCGGAATCCATTCCGCCTTTCCCGGATGCAGAACGGGAAACGAAAGCAGAACCGATGGAGGATGGAGAGAGAATTGTCCTGATGACAGATGTCCATTATCTGGCAAGATCTCTTACAGACCGGGGAAGCTCCTTTCAAAATGAAATTGAACATGGGGATGGAAAGCTGACTCATTATGTATGGGAAATCGTAGATGCGGCTTTTGATGAGATCGAGCTGCTTACGCCGGATGTGCTGATCGTGAGCGGGGATCTGACATTAAATGGAGGAGTAAAGAGCCATGAGGAATTTGCTGCTCTTTTGGATGAGGTAGAGCGCAGAGGCATCAGCGTACTTGTGATACCGGGAAATCATGATATCAACAGCCGATGGGCATCCTCCTATATTGGAAAAAAGAGAGAGCTGGTCCAGACCATAGACGCAGGTGGATTTGCCAGTATCTATGCACAGTTTGGCTATAATGAGGCTTCAGAGCGCGATCCTTATTCCTTAAGCTACACCTATGATCTCAGCCCCTCCATGCGCCTTCTGATGCTGGATACCTGCCAGTATTCGCCGGTAAGCAAGATTGGTGGAATGATTGGGACAGAAACGTATGAATGGATTGACAGGCAGCTGGAAAAAGCCAGAGAGGACGGTGTGATCCTGCTTCCTGTAGGGCATCACAATCTTCTGGATCAAAGCCGCGTTTATACAGAAGATTGTACCATTGAGCACAGCGAAGAGCTGATTGAACGGCTTGAGGCGGAAAACATCCCTCTTTTTCTAAGCGGTCACCTTCATGTGCAGCATTTTATGCGTCATGAGGACGGAAGGGGAATTTATGAGATCGTTACCAGCTCCCTGACAACGCCGCCCTGCCAGTATGGGGTGCTGGAATACAGGGATGACGAATCATTTTCCTATTATACCAGACAGGTAGATATGGAAAAATGGGCCCGCAGACATCAGAGTACAGATGAAAATCTGATCAATTTCAATACATACAGTAAAACGGCTCTTAAAAATATCTTTTATAATCAGGCCTATGATGCGATGAAAAACTCCAGACAGGAGGAAAAGGGAGATCTGTTTGTAAAGCTTACAGAGGAGCAGAAGAAGGCCATGGCAGAGGTATATTCCAGGATGAGCACAGCCTGGTATGCCGGAAAAGGCTATGAGGCGGTAAAGGGGGCAGTAGAAGATCCTGGATTTAAAATGTGGCAGGAATTTTGCTATCCTGCTGTACTGTACGAATATCTGGAATATATGACAGCGGATTCTGTCAGGGATTATAATAAGCTGCAGTCAGAGTAAAGCAGTATCCCGCATCTGCGAATAGGTTTTTCTCTGGATGAATATACTGGATCAAAGGCATAAAAATAACTGCCCGGGCAGTTTGGAGCAAATGGTATGAAACATTGGACATGGCAGACCGTGATGGGGCTTTTGATGCTGGGTGCAGTGGCTCTCCTTTCCTGGAAGGCCGGAACCTTCGCAGCTTCTGGAACATTGGCCGTTTCAAGCGGCAAAGGAGGGGCAGGAAGCCTACGGCCGGCAGTCGTGATTGACGCCGGCCACGGAGGACGGGATCCCGGAAAAGTAGGGATAGAGGGTCAGCTGGAAAAAGATATTAATTTATCCATTGCTCTGCGGCTTAAGGAATACCTGGAAGCCTCAGATGTGGATGTGATCCTCACAAGAGAGGACGATAACGGACTGTACCCGGAAGGAGAACGAAACAAAAAAATGTCCGATATGAAAAAACGCTGTCAGATCATAGAAAAGGCGGCGCCGGATCTGGTAGTCAGCATTCATCAGAACAGCTACCATGAGGAATCCGTTTCCGGAGGTCAGGTATTTTATTACAAAAATTCACAAAAAGGAAAAACGCTGGCGGAAATTCTCCAAAAGCGTTTTAATTATGTTTTGGGAGAGAAGAACAGTCGGCAGGCCAAGGCAAATGGAAATTATTACCTCCTTCTCCATGTAAAACCGCCCATAGCCATTGTAGAGTGCGGTTTCCTCAGCAACCGGGCTGAGGCGGCCAAACTGCAGGATGAAGTGTATCAGGACCGAATGGCGTGGACGGTGCATATGGGAATTATGGAGTTTTTAAATAGAGATTTTGCAGGATAAACAGACAAAAGGATAAGATAACAAGGGAGAAAATTTGAAATGGAACAGAAGAAAAAAGAAACGCTGGGGACTGTAATGGCAGTCTGCGGAGGAATCTGCTGGGGTTTTTCCGGCTGCTGCGGACAGTTTTTATTTGAGACAAGGGGAGCCAAAGCGCCATGGCTGGTGGCGCTGCGCCTGCTTTTTGCAGGGCTTATTATGATCGTGATGGGATTTGCCCTTCATGGAAAACGAAATCTGGATGTATTAAAGAAAAAAGCGGATCTGCTTCGCCTGCTGATCTTTGCCTTCTGCGGCATCAGCCTGTGCCAGTTTACGTATTTTATGGCCATTGAGGCATCGAATGCGGGAACGGCTACGGTACTGCAGTATCTGTCCCCCATTCTGATACTGTCTGCAGTCTGCATAAAGGAAAAACGCCGTCCGGTAGGACTGGAACTGGGAGCCATAGGTCTTTCCCTTCTGGGAACCTTTGTCCTTGGGACTCATGGCAATATACATACCTTCTATATTACGGGAAGCGCTCTTTTCTGGGGGCTTGCAGCCGCTGTCAGCGCGGTACTTTACAATATGCTTCCCGGAAGCCTGATCCTGCGTTATGACATATATCAGGTGTTGGGATTCGGAATGTTCTTCGGAGGTGTTCTCATGTGTCTGATTTTCCGCCCATGGGAATATGAGCTCATATGGGACGGAGGTACCTGGGGAGCATTAGTCAGCGTGATTGTAATAGGAACAGCCATTGCCTTTGGACTGTATCTTCAGGGCGTGTCCATGATCGGCCCCTTAAAGGGGAGCATCCTGGCAAGCGTAGAACCTTTATCTGCGGTAATCATCTCATTTTTCTGGCTGGGAACTCCTTTTGTAATGCCGGATTTCCTGGGATTTGGAATGATCTTAGGAGCAGTTTTGCTTTTGACGGCAGCGCAGGGGAGAAGATAAAAAACAGCGGAAACCTTTGAAAATAAAGGCTTCCGCTGAAAATAAAAAAAGCGCGAGACGGGATTCGAACCCGCGGCCCCCACCTTGGCAAGGTGGTGCTCCACCACTGAGCCACTCGCGCATAAAACAGATATCCTGTTTTCAAGCAGGTGATGGGAATCGAACCCACGTATCTAGCTTGGAAGGCTAGTGTTCTACCATTGAACTACACCTGCGCAGTGCCCAAAGTCGGAATCGAACCAACGACACGAGGATTTTCAGTCCTCTGCTCTACCAACTGAGCTATCTGGGCATCCGTATCAGTGATTGAAAATCGCTGACAACGGTGATATTCTACCCTTTTTTTTGTAAGCTGTCAAGTCTTTTGGTAAAATATTTAAAAAAAATTGTTAAATGTACTCTTTTCGCCCGCTGGCGTCTAAAATTCCTTCCTCTTCCCTGTATTTTGCAACGGTTCTCCTGGAGATGGTGATACCCTGGGAAGCCAGTTTTTCGCTTAGAAGGCGGTCGCTGTAGGGCTTTTTGGGGTCTTCTCCGGCTATGATTTTCCTGAGAGCCAGTTTGATGGCTGCGGCATTGATGCCATGAGAGGCGGAGTTTAAACCATTTTCACTGCGGGAAACGGAGCGCGAAAAGAAAAAGCTCAGGGGATATACACCCCAGGAGCACTGGAGATATTTATGGCTGACGGCTCTGCTGACCGTAGACTCATGTATCCCCAGCCGGTCTGCGATATCAGTCATGCGCAGCGGGACAAGGTGATTGGAACCCTTTGAGAAAAATGCTTCCTGATGCTCCAGAATAGCCTTGGACACATCCATCAAGGTGAGGCTTCTCTGTGCGATGCACTGGCGGATCCATTCTGCCTGACGAAGCTTATTTCCCAGATATTCTTTTACCTCCTCAGACTCAGGTTCCTGGCTCATTTTGCGGTAATAGCTGCTGATTTCAATGGCCGGATACATGGCTTCATTTAAGAGGATATCAAAATGGTCTTTAAATTTGACAATGGTTACATCCGGAATAATATAGCGGAGCTGTTCCCGGCTGGAAAAGGACATTCCGGGTTTGGGATTCAGGGAGCGGATGATCTGGCAGCAGTCTGCGGCTTCCGCAGGGGACAGACGAAGCTTTCTGGCAATGGCTGGTATCTGATTTTTGGCAATCATTTCCAGGCACTGACAGGTTAATGTTTTCATCACAGGTGTAAGGAGGCCGCGGCGTTCCAGCTGAAGATTTAAACACTCTTCCAGATTTCGGGCAAAAACTCCTGCAGGGTCCAGTTTCTGGAGCTGCGCAAGAAGCTTAAGGATATGTGCTTCGTCTGTTTTAAGATCTGCCGCAATATCTCCGGGAGATTCGGTGAGATAGCCTCTGTCATCTAACGATTCCAGCATGTAGTGAATAATCTGTGTATCATCGGCAGAAAGCTCCTCTGAGATCAGCTGGGACCAGAGATAGTCTTCCAGCGTCTCGCCGTCATCCGTATCAATGTTCCAGGAATCCTTAAAATCGTAGTCATCATCGTTGTTCTGCCGCTGGTAGAGGTAATAGTTTTCTTCATTAAAGGAATTAAGCCACTGCTGCTGTTCAATGGATTCCCGATCCGGCCCTCCGGAAGAAGAATCAGATATTTCCATCACGGGATTTTCCAGTGCCGTCTCATTGATATATGTGTTTAATTCCTGGGCAGTCATCTGCAGGATCTCAGCAGATTGTATCATGCGTTGGGATAGGGTCTGAGTCTGTCGGGTCTGAAGCTTCAGATCCATGGAAAGCACCTTCTTTCGTAAGATATGATTGGTTTAAGTATATCACAGATCGTTCTGTTTTTGAATGCAAAAAGAGCGCCCCGCTTAACATAAAGATAAAGGAGGCGCTGGAAATTCCAGATCAGCTTGCCAGAAAGCCTTTTCCTACGATCTCGCTGGAATTGGAGATGAGCATAAAGGCAGTGGGTTCAATTTTTCTTATATAGTTGCGCAGCTTTAAGGCCTGACTGCGTTTCATGGTAGTCATGATCACGGTCTTGTCATTGTGGGAAAATGCTCCCTCCGCGTGGTAGACTGTGGCGCTGCGGTTTAAGGTATGGATGATGTAATCACAGATGGGATCGGGATTGTCGCAGATGATATTAAAACATTTGCAGAGATTGATATTTTCGATCACATCATCGATCACAAGGGATTTAGCTGCAAGGCCGATGGTGGAGAACAGTCCTGTTTCCGCATCAAAGATGAAAAAGGAAGCCAGAACGGATGCCACATCTACCAGCATCAGTACGGTGCCTATATTCATGCTGGTGTGCTTTTTCATGATCATGGCAATGATATCCGTACCGCCGCTGGATGCTCCGATATTGAATAAAATAGCGGTTCCGATGGCAGGCAGGAAAATTGCAAACATCAGTTCCAGAAGCGGCTCTGAGGTCAGAGGCTTTGTCAATGGGCAGATACGCTCCAGGAGGGAAAGACTGACGGACATAACAACGGTGGCATAAACGGTTTTCAGTCCAAAGCTTCTTCCAAGAAAGATAAAGCCAAGAACCAGAAGGGACATATTTGTAATGAATGTAAAATCACTGGCTGACCATTGGGTCATCTCACTGATAACAGTGGAAAAGCCGGTGATCCCGCCAAAGGCAAAGTGGTTTGGGAATTTGAAAAAATAGATTCCTATAACCATGATCCAGATACTGATTGTGATAGTTCCATATTCAGCGGCTGTGCGCCAGAATGGATTTTTGATTTCTTTCATGATGAAAGAATAGACCTCCTTTTTAATACTCTTGTTCATTCAAAATATGCATTTTGATTCAACCATATAATAAGCGTGTTTTACTACAAGCGCAACCACCTTTTTTACTAAAATAGGTACAACGAAAAGGTTGTGACAAATGTCCGCAAGCTGTGGACATTTGCAGACGGTATGTTCACTGTTCCGGAAGGACGGTTTGTAGTAAAGGGAGAATCTGCCTGCGGTATTGTATTACTGGAAAAGGAAGCCTATAATAGCAGTATTGGAACAAGAATGGGAGGAGGCAGGATATGAAGATATTTGAAAATGATGCGGACTGGGAGGAGCGGGCCTGGGAGCTGGCAAAAAAGCTGGTGTCCATAGACAGCTCAGATCCGGGCGCTTATGAAGGCGAGATCGGGGAACGGCTTTATGAGTATTTAAGCCGGTGCTGTGAACGGTGTGGCGGTTCTCTGGCAGACCAGATCCAAATCGCACGGGAGGAGGTACTTCCGGGCCGGTTTAATGTGATGGCGCGTATACCGGGAAAGACGAATGGACCGGGACTGATCTATATCTGCCACATGGATACGGTTATGCTGGGAGATGGCTGGGATGAAACGACGCCGCCTCTGGGAGCGGTGGTCCGGGAAACAGAGGAGCAGGGAAAAACGGTGGTGCGCCTGTATGGAAGAGGGGCCTGTGATATGAAGTCGGGGTTAGCCTGTGCCCTTGCTGCCTTTGAGGCTCAGGTACGGGAGACCGGAAAAAGGGGAGAGCTTCCTAACCGGTCATTTTCCATAATCTGTACCGTGGATGAAGAGGATTTTATGCGGGGAGTGGAGCATGCCATCCGTTCCGGCTGGATCACGAAGGAGGACTGGGTTTTGGATACAGAGCCTACAGACGGACAGATTCAGGTGGCTCACAAGGGCCGCACCTGGTTTGAACTGACCGTTACGGGCATCACCGCCCACGCCAGCAATCCATGGAAGGGAGCAGACGCCATTGCAGCCATGGCGGAGGTGATCAGCAGCATACGAAAGGAGATTGCAGCCTGTCCGCCCCACCATGATCTGGGGATTTCTACCGTTACTTTTGGCCAGATCCAGGGAGGCTACAGGCCTTATGTAGTGCCGGACAGCTGTAAAGTATGGATTGATATGCGTCTGGCGCCCCCAGTGGATACGGCGGCTGCCTGTGCGATGGTTGAAGGGGCGATAAAAAAGGCAGAGAAGGAAATCGCAGGAGTTAAGGGAAGCTATGTGCTTACAGGAGACAGACCCTATGTAGAAAAGGACCCGGATTCACCGCTGTTGTCCCGTTTAAAAGAGGCTGTAAAGGCCGTTGTGGGAGAGGAAGCGGCGGTAGGAACCTTTAACGGCTACACAGATACGGCGGTAGCAGCAGGGATGCTGGGAAATCATAACTGTATGTCATATGGCCCCGGCAGCCTGGAGCTGGCTCATAAGCCTAATGAATCCGTACCTTATGAGGATGTGAAACGGGTCCAGGGGGTGCTTACAGAGCTGGCCGGGAATATTTTGTGGAGGAAACCCATGTAGAAGTATCAGGGAAAATACCATTTCCATCAATAAGGATTTTGTAGTATAATAGTGGCACCTTAAAAGGAGGAAACAAGATTATGAAGGAAACAGCATTAGTAATTATGGCGGCCGGAATCGGCAGCCGGTTTGGGGGCGGAATCAAGCAGCTGGCTCCTGTTGGGCCAAATGGAGAGATTATTATGGATTATTCTATCCATGACGCCATTGAGGCCGGATTTAACAAAGTCGTATTTATTATCCGTAAAGATCTGGAAAAGGATTTTAAGGAGATTATCGGAGACCGCATTGCCAAGCAGATCCCGGTTATTTATGCCTATCAGGAGCTGGACGCTCTTCCAGAGGGCTATTTTGTGCCTGAGGGCCGCAAAAAACCCTGGGGAACCGGTCAGGCTGTTCTGATGATAAAGGGGCTGATTGACTGTCCGTTCCTGGTGATCAATGCAGACGATTACTATGGAAAAGAGGGCTTTAAGCGGATCCACGATTACATGGTAAATGAGATGAAGGATGATGCAGATGTTTATGATATCTGCATGGGCGGATTTGTGCTTGAAAATACCTTAAGCGACAACGGAAGCGTTACCAGAGGTGTGTGCCATGTGGAAAATGGATTCCTTAAAAACGTAACGGAAACTTATGATATCCGCAGAAGCGGGGACGGACTGGCAGCAGCAGATGAGGCGGGAAATCCTGTATCTGTACAGGCAGATCAGCCGGTTTCCATGAATATGTGGGGTCTTCCGGTGCGTTTCTTAGAGGAGCTGGAACATGGGTTCCCGAAGTTTTTAGACGGCTTAAAGCCTGAGGATATTAAGGCAGAATACCTGCTCCCGAAGATTATTGACGATCTGGTACAGGAGGGGAAGGCGAAAGTCCGCGTACTGGATACACCGGATAAATGGTTCGGTGTGACCTATCAGGAGGATAAGCAGGCGGTGGTAGACGCGATCCGGGGACTGATCCGGGACGGCGTATACAAAGAAAAGCTGTTCGGTTAAAAAGCCATGCATATTTCCCATTTTCAGGGTCTATACTATAAAAAACGGTGAAAATAGTTCAGCCTCCGTGGATAAGGAGACAGTACAGACATGAAATTGTGGAAAACATTCGGTATTTCCAGCCGGGAAGATATATCATACTATGATACAGCGGGAGAGTTTGAGGCAGAACGTTTTGCCGTGAACCTGAACCGTATGATCATGGACGAAATGGAAGAAAAAGGAAAAGAAGGCGTCATGTTCCTCTGTATCGGCACAGACCGCTCTACAGGGGACAGCCTGGGGCCTTTGGTTGGACACAAGCTGAGAAGGCAGCGTTTAAAGGGAGCCGCTGTGATCGGAACTCTGGATAAGCCGGTACATGCCATGAATCTGGAGCTTTATATCCGATATATCCAAGCCCATTATTCCCGGTATGTGGTGGTAGCGATTGACGCTTCGGTAGGCAGCCCGGATCATGTGGGCTATGCTACTTTGGGACGGGGAGCGCTGCAGCCGGGGCTTGGGGTATCAAAGGAGTTAGAGGCAGTAGGAGATATCTCGATCACCGGGATCGTAGGGGGCGCAGGCAGCCGTGATCCTGTGATGCTTCAAAGTGTCCGGCTGTCCATGGTGATGAAAATGGCGGACTGCATCTGCGAAAGTATTTCCCTTGTCGAACGATTTTGGGAAAATGCAGCCATAATATGACAAACTTTGCGCAAAATACCTGTTATACTGAGACATACCTGGATTTTTCAGGTATGTTTTTTGTTGTGGCGACGAGGAAAATGGCTGTCACGCCTGCGTGTGCAGACATTTGACGGCCGCTGATCAGAGGCGAAACGTGCTTTATAGGTTTCGCATCGGTATAAAGGGGTGAGCAGATGGGAGAATTATATGAACTGTTCCCGAAGCTGCCGAAAAATATACGGCAGATCGGAGAACGTGACCAGGTTTTAAAGCTGTATGTAGAGGATTATGTCAATACATATTTAAAGCAGTTAAGGCCCGCAAAAGGGGCGGATCTGCGGGTGGGGCTTCTTCTGGGAAACAGGGAGATCCATGAGGATGTGCCGTATGTATTTGTAGACGGGGCTTTGGAAATGGAAACGGTTGCAAAGGACGGGGAGAAGGCAGTCTTTACAGAGGATGCATGGCAAAAGGCCTATCAGGAAGTGGAAAACCGGTTTCCCAAACGAACGGTACAGGGGTGGTTTTTATGCGGGAATCCGGGCTGCAGTTTAAATCCATTAAACTACTGGCAGGAACACAGCCATTATTTTACAGGAAAAAATCAGCTGATGTATTTAAACAGCGGCCTGGAGGGTGAGGAAGCGGTCTATATTACGTCCTCAGACGGATTTTATAAACTCAGGGGCTATAGTATTTACTATGAGCGCAATCAGATGATGCAGGATTATATGATTTCCCGAAAGGATATTTCCAGAGTGGAAACAGGGGTAAATGACCGCGCTATCCAGGATTTTCGCCAAAAAATGGAAGAGCACAGAGGAGAAGCAATCCGCCGCCAGAGTACGGTGGGTACGCTTTCGGCTGTGTGCACAGCTTTGGCTGTAACTGTTTTGGCAGGCGGTGTAGCGATGTTTAATAACTATAAAAAGATGCATGAAATGGAAAGTGTGATTGCATCGGTGCTCCCGGAGGGAAGGATTAAGGAAGCAAAAGCAGGGGTCTGGCCTATAGAGGAAAAATTCCCTAAGGTTACGGTGGGGGAAAAGCCTTCTTTTGTGACTCCTGAAACGATGAGAGAAGCTGCGGAGACTGAAACTGCAGTCATTTCCAGTGAAGCTCCGGAGAATGTCCCGGAGGAAACAGCACTCATGGAAACGGAGGAAGCTGATGCTCCTGCTTATAAGGTTTATACCGTTGGGGAGGGCGAAACACTTTATGGCATCTGTTTTAAGGTTTACCAAAATGTAAATAAGCTGGACGAGATCTGCCGGATCAACGAATTGAGGGATCAGAACAGCATCTATGCAGGCCAGAAGCTTCTTATGCCGTGAAAATATTAGTGCGCAACCTCCGAAAATGTTGTATACTTAACAGGTATATCAAACATTCAGGAGTACAAAATGGGCAGCAACCGTTCAATGAGCCGTGAAAATAAAAAAAAGCAGCTGAGAAGCCAGATGGTTTCTTCCTCCGTTTCTTCGCCGGAGGATGAGGACAGCGAAGAGCTGATAAAGAAAGCCCATCAGAAAAGCGTAAAACGCCGGGTCCGCATTGGAGCAGTGATCGGGGTTCTGATTTTGGCCGCTGTGGGCGGATTTATATATTATGACCGATATATGTCATTTGCAGACTATGAGCTTGTCTGGGAGACGGATTTTAATCAGGGAGAGCCGGGCGAAGCTGCTGCCGGGGAAGGGAATTTTTCCGGATTTGCAGATTTTGCCGACGGTGTGATCAAGTATACCAAGGATGGAGCTTCCTATCTGGATTCCAGGGGAAAGGCCGTATGGATTTTAAGCTATGAGATGAAACATCCCATGATTACGGTCAACGGTGATTTTGCCGTCATTGGAGACCGTCAGGGAAATTCCATTTATATCTGTGATAAAAATGGAATTCAGGGTCAGGCGACAACTTCTCTGCCGGTTTTAGAGCTTTCTGTTTCAGCAAAGGGCGTTACTGCGGCTGTGGAGGAGGATTCTAAAGCCAGCTACATTTACCTTTATAAAAAGGACGGAAATCCTCTTGATATCTATGTGAAATCGCTTCTGTCCGGCGATGGTTATCCGGTTGATGTAAGCCTGTCTCCCGGAGGAACCCAGTGGATCACCTCTTTTATGTATTTAGAAGATGGCATGATTAAAAATAAGGTTGTATTTTACAACTTTGGTCTGGGAAAAAATGATCCCAAGCGTGTAGTCGGCGTATTTATGCCCCAGGATCTTTCAGACGCCATGGCGGGCCGGGTGCGGTTTATGGATGACAGCCATGCGGTGATTTTTACGGACAAGGGTCTGCAGTTTTTTTCGACCCGTATTGAAACGTCTCCGGAATCCACGGCTCAGATCCTGTTAGACGAAAATATCCGCAGTATCAGTTATACCGATCAGTATGCGGCTGTGGTCACAGATAATTCCGAGGGTTCAGAGCCTTATCGGCTTCATGTGTATCGGGCAGACGGCAGTCAGGTGTTTGAGACTGCATTCTCGTTCCAGTATTCGGGTTTTGATATAGATGAGGATCTGGTTCTGCTTTATAATGACAACTCCTGCCTGGTTTATAATATGGCGGGAACAGAGAAATTTAAAGGAAGTTTTGATTTTCCTGTATCCAAGGTTTCGGCCGGAAATATGCCGGGTACTCTTTTAGTCATGGGGCCTCAGAAGATGCAGGAGATCAGGCTGCGGTAACAGCTGCAAAAATCAGACAGAAAGGAAGAAGATACTATGGGGATGAAATGCATCGGTGTAGACGTAGGAGGAACCAGCGTAAAGATGGGAATCTTTGAGACAACCGGAGAATTGCTGGATAAGTGGGAGGTAAAAACAAGAAAGGAAGAAAATGGAAAATATATTCTTCCGGATGTCGCTGCTTCCATCCGTGAAAAGGTATCAGCCATGGGGCTGGATCTGAAAACGGATATTGCAGGAGCCGGACTGGGAGTGCCGGGGCCGGTGATGCCGGACGGAAGCGTAGAGGTCTGCGTAAATCTGGGATGGAAAAATGTAAATCCCCAGAAGGAGCTCAGTGCCCTGCTGGATGGCATTCCTGTAAAGAGCGGAAATGATGCCAATGTAGCTGCCCTTGGCGAGATGTGGCAGGGAGGCGGAAAAGGCTATGATAACCTTGTGATGATTACTCTTGGTACCGGAGTAGGCGGAGGAGTGATCCTGGATCAGAAGATCGTGGCCGGACGTCACGGTCTGGCCGGAGAGATCGGACATATCCATGTAAGGGACGAGGAAAAGGAATACTGTAACTGCGGCGGTCAGGGATGTCTGGAGCAGATCTGCTCCGCTACGGGCATTGCAAGAGAAGCCAGAAGAAAGATGGCTGCCAGCGAGACGGCTTCCGTTCTCCGCCAGTACGGTGACAATGTAAGTGCGAAAAACGTGCTGGATGCGGCCAAGGAGGGAGACGAACTGGCATTGGAGGTTATGGCTGTGGTAAGCCATTATCTGGGTCTGGCGCTGTCCCAGGCTGCTCTGATCGCAGATCCTGATATTTTCGTAATCGGCGGCGGCGTATCAAAAGCAGGCCAGTTCCTTATTGATATGGTCCAGAAGGACTATGATCATTTTATGACGATTTCCAAAAATAAAGCCAGGCTGGGTCTGGCAACTCTGGGAAATGACGCAGGAATCTATGGGGCAGCAAGACTGATTTTGTAGTGAGGGGAAATTTAAGAGGGAAAGATTGGAAACAGGTACGGTCGAGGTCATAATAAAAGGCGGGAAGATACCGGAGAGAGACATCACATTTTCTCTGGTAATCTTCCCGCTTTTTTTGGCAGGCTGGACATTCGTTTTGGGAGTATCCCAAAGTTTGTGTAAACCTTCAAACTGATGTAAGATAGACTTACCAGTTTGGAGGTTTATTTTATGGCAAGAAAAAAGGATACCCCACAAAAAGCAGCTCTTCGGGAAATGATGGGCAACTACCTGAAAGAGAACAATGTAACGGTCAAGGATGGAACGGATGTCAATTCCATTATGCGGGATATGATGTCCATCATCCTGGAAGGTGCCCTGGATCAGGAAATGGATGAGGAACTGGGATATTCCAAGTATGATTATCGGAACAAGGAAACAGATAATTCCAGAAATGGCCATTCCCAGAAGACCATGCATACCAGCTACGGCGATATGGAGATTGATATCCCAAGAGACCGGAAAGGAGAGTTTGAACCACAGATCGTCAAAAAGTATCAGAATACGGTCACTCAGGACATGGAAGAAAAGATCATCTCCATGTATGCCAAAGGAATGACTACGAATGATATCGAAAGCCATATGCGGGAACTCTATGACATCGAGATTTCTGACAGCACCATCAGCAGGATCACGGATAAAATCCTGCCCATCGTAAAAGAATGGCAGGAACGGCCTTTGGAGGAAATCTATGCGGTCGTTTTCATGGACGCTATCCATTACCATGTCCGTAATGAAGGCAGGATTGTAAAACGTGCGGTTTATGTCGCTATCGGAATCGACATGGAAGGGCATAAAGACGTGCTCGGCATGTATGTAGGGCAAAATGAGAGTGCAAAGTTCTGGCTTTCCATTTTGAACGGACTGAAAAACCGTGGCGTAGAAGATATCCTGATCGCATGCGTAGACGGCCTGACAGGCTTTCCACAGGCGATTGAAGCCGTTTTCCCGGATACTGAGATCCAACAGTGTATCATTCATCAGATCCGGAATACGACAAAGTTCGTTTCTTATAAGGAACTCAAGCCGTTGATGGCTGATCTGAAACGTGTATATGCAGCTCCAACGGAAGAAATCGCACGGGCTGAACTGGATAGTTTTGATGAGAAATGGAGCGGGAAATATCCCAAAATCGCAAAATCATGGAAGGATAACTGGGCGAATCTTTCAACGTATTTCAAGTATCCGGAAGCGGTCCGCCGCTTAATCTATACCACGAATACCATCGAGGGATTTAACCGGCAGCTGCGGAAGGTCACGAAATCCAAGACGGTATTCCCTTCGGATGAGAGTCTCCTGAAAATGCTGTATCTGGCCATGGTGGATATCACGAAAAAATGGACTGGACACCGACAGGATTGGGGACAGATCCATTCGCAGCTGGAAATATTTTTTGAAGAACGATTATCCGGATTATAAGCTGTTTCTGGCCTTTCAGGGCTGGCCCAGCCAGCCCTGCTTGACATGTCTGGAAACTGCATTATAATACAAGCAAGGGCAGAACCTCAAAAAATCGGCTCTGCCCAGAATAACTAATGACATATCTTATATCAGTTTTTTGAGTTTACACAAAACTTGAAACGGTCTCTTCGTTTTTAAACTATGATCTATTTCAGTATATACTTTGTCCCCCGTCCCTTCCCTTCAACGACCACAATTCCTTTTTGCTCCATACCTTTCAGAAGCTGCGTTGTCTTTGATCTTCCAAAGGGGACATAGGGGGCAATTTCACTGATTGGTTTCAGCATTGTTTTACTTAAAAATTTATATACCGTTTGTTCGTTTTCCGTTAAATTCAGATTTTTCTCAAAAACAGGAAGCACAATTTTAATTGTATTTTCGGATACTTCAAAATCCGGTTTGATAAGTCCTTCTTCATAAAGATGTTTTATTCTTGTAATTCCTGTTCCGAATATTTCGACAAAGCCTAATCTGTAAAATACATTCGCGAGGTTCCTGTTTCTTAATACAGAAAGTTTTCCTGATAAATATTCTTCCTCTGTGATTCTGGATGGTAGCCCTCCCGGAGAGATAACCTCAATCCGGTCATCAAACATTAAAACCCGGATTTGCGATGCTATATCCCAGGCTCTGTGAATCAAAGCATTTGCAATCGCTTCCCGAAAAGCCGCTTCTGGTATTTTTTCTACCTTTTCCCGGTCAGCACCCTGTATTACTTCATATTGATAATAATCTCTGAATACATCGATCGACTTTTCATAAACTTCCAATATCGATCTGTTTTCAAAGGTTGCCCTTTTTTGAATGATGCTGATATTTTCACCGAATTTTACAATATCAATTCCCGGAAAATGATTGGTATCGGCTAGAATTGCTGCTGCATTATTATATCCATTGTTATTGTCATATAAGTTTAATGTTCTTAATGTATCCTGGTTGAATGCTTCGATTTGGATATGCTCTTTTAACTTTCGATGCAAAATTTCAAAAGACAATTCCTGCTGTCTGCATGGCAGCTCTTCAAAGCTGATATTTTTTCCTTCCAATATAAGTCTGGATAATTCCAGGGTGTCTGCTTTAATTGTCGCTGTATCATTTCGTTTGAAAGCCTTTGATTTGTACAAATACGGCTTTTGAATACCGCTTTTGACCGTGAGCTTAATCGTTTGGTCATTATTTTGTATTTCCAGTGTGTAATTGGGCTGAGGAGAAATACTGTCATTAATTTTGTTTTCAATGTCCAGACAGGCTTGTTTTACATCCTTTAATCCCTTGATGTTTCCATCATCATCAATTCCAAAATAAATGGTTCCGCCATCATAATTGGAAAATGCACTAACTGTTTTTAGAAAAGTATTTGTAATGGTTTCCTTAAATTCCAGTGTTCGTGTTTCACGCATATAAATCACATCCTTCTGGGTTTTATTAATTGTATTATACGCAAAAACGCACAAAAAAACAATCGCAAATTTTTACGATTGTTTTTTCGGCTATTTTCAATTATAAAAAGACTATGGAATCCAAACTCCATTTGCATCCACCCAGCAGTTATCCGGTGTATAGCAGTTTGCATACATTGCGCCGGAGGAGGGATCCAGATAGTAGTACAGGCCGTTTACCTGTATCCAGCCGGTTGCCATGTAGCCGTCTGCGTCAAAATAATACCACTGGCCGTTTACATCCTTCCACTGGGATGCAGGATAGGTTCCGTCTGCGTTCTGCCACCACCAGCGCACATGGTCGGCTGCCTGTTTCCAGCCTTCGGAGACAGAATTTCCGGCTGTCTGTTCAGGGGAAGTTTTCCAGTTGCTCTTGGCATTGTTGCTGGCTTTTACAGAACGCACTTTAAATGTGTAGGTTCCATTTTCCGTCATCCAGTCCGTAAAGTCATAGAAGGTATTATATACGGACAAAGTAGAGTTTCCGCCGTCAGGAGGCGTTACGAGGGAGCCATTCCGATATAACTGGACCTGGAAATATTTGGCAGATTCAACGTCATCCCATACAGCGACCTTTGGATTGTCAGAATCCCAGGACAGGTTTCCGGGGGCAGGCGCGTCGCTCATATCGGCGTCTTCGTCAAAAACCAGC